>Ga0180433_10001418_pt1 | contig 39978 bp, 31 predicted proteins | sample SS_ome_8_FD_132980 | JGI IMG/M metagenome (GOLD analysis project Ga0180433, IMG submission 132980) | Hypersaline lake sediment archaeal communities from the Salton Sea, California, USA - SS_1_D_1 metaG | ecosystem: Environmental > Aquatic > Non-marine Saline and Alkaline > Hypersaline >... | reverse complement strand
GTGTTCTGAATGGACCAGACCTCACGGCCGCGGTACGAACGCAGAATGTGCAAGGCCCAGTCATCCATTAAGGCGTCAAGAGCAACAACGCGATAAGCCTGCCGAATGGCTTGCTGAAATCTAAAGTGATTCTCTGCGCGATCATCCGCCCTAGGGGTTAGCCGAGAATCGATCTGCCCGAGGATGGAAGAAAACTCATCGATTACAACAATGTCTGGTGTGGAAACAACCCCACGTCCGTAAATAGAGACCCAAGAGATCTTGCGAAGAGACTCTACTTGGACCACAACCTTAGGATGAAATCGGAGTTTAATCTCACTCTCCTCCTTAAGGTCGAGGTACGATTCGAGTTGAATCCCGGCAGCGTTGGCTTTTTTCACCAGCTCGTGTGTTAGGCTGCGTCGGTATGAAATAAAGAGTACGGTGAGTGGCTGAGAAGGCAGCCCGCCCCTGGCGTGAATGCGGCGAGCCATTTCGTCCTCGGAGAGGGGAACATAACTGGACCCTGAACGAAGCCGCGCGCCATCCTCAACTTCGCGGCGGACCTTCCAATCAAGAACTTGGGGCTCGATCGCTTTAAGATACTCGAAAAGGCTGTAAGTCTTCCCGAGCCCGCAGTTAGCCTTGATAGCAAGGGTGTCTTTGTCGAGGGGGTATTCCATCATCCTAGGGGCCGAGTAGACGGCAGAGGGCGCTCTTATGCTAGTGGCCAAGCGAGTATCTTTAGATTCGCATAACCTCTGAAGCCGTGGCTTCTTGGAAACGTCGCAGAAACCGGGAACTCCCTTGAGGCCAATTTGCACATTAGGAGTATCTTCGGGGGCGCGGCGGCATCGAACATACAAAATGTCCCGATCATGTCCGACCCAAGCGTACATGCCGTCGTGCTCATGCACTCTCTTGCAAATCACGCAAGCCCCTCTTTGAGAGCGGTCGAAATTCATAAAGCGCGGGTTGTTAGAACGGGGGCGCAGGCTGACATTGGGGAACTTGTCGACAACGAGCCGGGCGAGCATCTCAGCTTCGTCATCAGTGACCGAAGGTACGGAATCGGAAGAACTTTCGGCGGAAGCGCCGCCATCGTAGCTAGATTTAAGAATGAAGGGCTCAATAGCTTCGGGCGGCGCAACGAGATGATACTTAAGGTCGGGCGGTAAACTGGAGTCAACAGGGGCCTTGAGGCGACTGCCCTTGTAGGCGCCCAGAAGCCGAAGATTGAACTTACTCTTAGGGAGCCCGACATCAATGACACCCGGCAAGTCGAGGGAGAGCCGTCCCTGCACGCCCTTAGTAAATGCTTTGAGCACGTCCGAGTTTGCCACGCGGAAGCCAACCAGAACTAAGTGAAAGCTAAACTTGCCGGCACCGGACGACGTCGCGATAGAAATTCCCCGGTTAAGAGAGTCAAGAGTTAAGTCTGAGCCCGAGTACATTGGAGGAGTCTTAGGGCAGTAGGCAAGGAGCTCAAAAGCCTCAAGGCAGAAAGCGGTCGCAATGGTATCGAGCATCGAGAACTCGCAAAATCCTTTTTGTACTACATCGGCCTCGATCGCGTCGACATCGATCACCAGACGCATAGGGCGCAAGACCTTCTCGTGGATATTCTGCCTGCGAGCGCTGCAGGCGGCGATAAGGGCCTCGAGCCGTTCGATGCTTTCGCAGTAGAAGTGGCGATGGTAAGGTTGCTCAGGGGGGTGGGGGTCGGTGAAAACGACGAATCCTTCTGACTGAATGTTGGTTTCGACTTCATCCTTAGAAACACCCCAAGCGACCGCTAAGGCTTCCAGAAGCGAATCAAGAGACGCCCCCGAGTGATAGGAGTTCCAATTAAAGTCAGGGACACCCAAAGGTGTGGCACGTGCGGGTGCCTGCTCGGGCTCGGGGACATAGTTCTCAGAACAGCCGATCTCTTGGAGGAGATCGTTAATATAGTCTTCGACGTCTTGAGCGGCGCTCATACTTAAAACAACTGGCAGGTCGTAGAGAGTACACGTGTCGCACCACTTTTTCGCGAAGGTATACAAGCCCGAAATAAAAAAGTTCGAACTAAAATATATCACCACTGATATACTTTTTTCTAGAAAAAAACATATCATGGGTAGGGACATGAACTACGAGACTGTTTGCGAGTACAAGAAAGTCTACCACCGAAAGCCGCTGGCGCTCCCGTTATCGGCCTTAAGGGACATAGAGGAGAAGCTGGAGCGGGGGGTGCCGCGTCGGCAAATCGGGCGGGACCACGGGATCAACTACCAGCGGATCGACAACCTGATGCGGAAGTGGAAGGCAGGGAAGAATCCGCCAGCGCCAGAGCCGGAGGGCACAGAGGAGGCAGGGGGTGCTGCTGGGCAGCCAACGCCCGAGGCGCGGGCGGAGGGGCCGGAGCCGAAGAGGGGGGAACAAGCGCCGCCCGCAACAATGGCCACCACGGAGGGAGACGTCAGCCCGGAAGAGATGGAGGAGTACCTGAGCGCAGTCTTAGGCGAGACGGCGAAAAACGAAGCGCAAGGCAGTTAAGCGGCGCAGGAAGCGCCCCTAGTACATTTTCTCGACCTCGAGCAGAGCGCCGTGCATGATCTTAGCAGGGATAGAAGTGAGGCAGAACACGTCGGACTTGGCGTCTTCGAACACATAAACCCCGGCATCAGGGTCGAAGCGGATCGGGAAGCCCTCGAACTCAATAACCTTACCGGTGGCCAGCTCGCGCCATTTTTTAGGCCCATGAAGGTGTGCGTCGTCGACAACCAGCTCCGAGCACACGCCCCCGCACCTAACGGTAAACGAGACGCCCCATTCATCGGGGCACTCCTCCTCGGAGTAGTGAAAGAACTTAGATACAGAGACAGTGGCCATCGTTATGCACAACAGGCCGGGCTTCAATTTTCGCATCCCGGCGCGCCAGAGCCGGAGGGGACGGAGGGGGCAGGGGGGCGAAGAACAGCCACCGCCCGAGGCACGGGCGGAGGGGCCACCAGAGCCTGAGACCGGGGGACCGGGGCCGGAGGAACCACCCCTCGGGAAGTAAACACACCGGCCGGAGCCAGCCACATAAATTCGTCGGTAGCCCATGAGTAAGACCCCAAAAGCCCCCACGAGCCGCCCGCGAGCCGCCCCCAATTAGACATTTTCAGGCCCAGAGGCATATATCCAAAGGCGGGCAGTGAGCTGCACCGAATGACGGGTCGAGGCCCAAGGGCCACGATCAGCCAGCTGTCCCGGCGAAAACCCAGGGGCGACGGGGTTAATCCGGAGGGGACGCCAAAAGCGTCCACGTGTACGACAACTTGCCGGGCACAGCTCGGGGGGGACGCATGATGATTAGCTCCGCCAGAACTGGGTTTTTTTGCCGAATCGGCGGGCCGTTGTTACCCTCTCGGGGAAGAAGATGCCGTTATCCTTTGATCGTCGAGCTACTGAGTACGCACACATCATGGCCGCACCAAGACACGCGAGGATTGCCATGTTTTAAGTAGCAGACGCATAAGTGGCCTTTGGCCTCACACTCCGCGACCGTGTCGCCAAAGAAACGGGCCTCAAAATCGGATCTCTGGGCTTGCAGCTCGGCTTCTTCGCAGAAGAACAAACCGCCGCCGCACCACTCGATCATGAACGGAGGCGGCCCCACGATCTTGATGCAAATATGACCATTGCCGACAAGCTCGCGGGCCTCTTCGAGGAGCTCGCCAGAGACCGGGATGCCATTGATAACAGTAGGGAGAGGGGGGGGGCCCCCTTTTTCACAGGGCTCCGTGCCGCACCAGGAAAGAGCGAGTAGACTACCAACGAATTCCACGCAAACGTGGCCGCCCTCTTCGAGCTGAAGGGCCCGAGTCCGGAGTTCAAAGAATAACTGAGGGTCGCGATCCATAAGGGCTACCATCGGCGCGGGCGGCTCAAAAATAGCGGGCGCCGGGCCCACACGCATACTAACCTTTAATGGTTCTATCGACGCGAGGAGTCGGGCAGTAACGGCCACGCTCCATAGAGTATATTCCAAGCAGGACGTGATTTCTGATAATCAGGTCGTCCGGATCGACATCAATCTCCATCCCGCCAATTAACGGAAGGGGCGTATGAAGCCAGAGAGCGTAGTAACAGAACCCCCCCGAGAAGTTGACAATCGGGCCGTTTAACCTGCCCTTAAGAGTCAAATCCCTCCACTCAAACCCCTCATCTCTAGTAATCTTGGTGCGGACCTGAAGAGAATCACCGCTCATTATCTCGAGGCTGCGTCAGCAGAGCTTGGACAGCTATAGAGGGGGCGCGGGGCGTTCAAAAAGAGCGGGCGCCGGTCGCCAGCCCTAGGGCGCCGAGCCCTAAACACAAACTAACCTTTAATATTTTCACTGGCGGGGGGCTCAGTCGGGAGGTACCGACCAGGCACACTTGTGAATATCGCATGCAAGGCGTGACCCTCGGTAAGCATGTCATCAGGATCGGCATCAATTACCATCCCGACCCTTAACGGAAGGGGCGCATCAAGGTCGAAACGATAGAAACAGAACCTTCTTTTGCAGTGGACCATCTCGCCTGTTAACTTGCCCTTAAGGATTAGATCCCTCCACTCAGGCCCCTCATTCCTAGTAACCTTGATGCGAATCTGAAGAGAGTCACCGCTCATGTTCATCGAGGCGCGGATCGTTCAAAAAGAGCGGGCGGTTCAAAAAGAGCGGGCGCTGGGCGCCAGCCCTAGGGCGCCGAGCCCCAAACACAAACAAACCTTTGGTAAACTCACTATTGACGCGGAGAGCGGCGTTCCAGTTCGTTGTCGGCCTCGACGAAGAAACTCCCGGCCCGGCGGTCTTTATTATTTCGCTAAGTTACTCACACCTCCCCTGCAATCGGCGGCGTTCCTCCGTTCGCTCTGGCCAGCGCGTCTTTGTTCCGCACAAGGACAGTTCTAAGGGGCCCATGCGGCGCCGTGGTTTTCTTTGCGAGCGCGGGGTCCGTCTCCAGGGCAGCTACTTGTTTTAGTACTTCGCCACAGCTAACAATGTCCGGCTGGTCCGGAAGCCCCGGTTCGTGTCCGTAGGGCTGCTTCCGAAAGAGAACGTCAAGGCTCCTCTGCACCATCGGGCTCAGGACAGTTTCAATGGGCTTGATCTGCCAGCTAGTCCCACCAGAGGGACTAGCTTCATGAACCAGGACGTCCGAGGTTATTTTGTTAGTTAGCTCGGCTAACGGGTAGCAAGTAATATTCTCCGGCTTATCCGGGTCGCTGAAGACCACGAGCGCAGTGTCGAGAAGAGCTTGGATTCCCGGCTCGGCCGCCCCCTTAGCGCCCATGAGGAGACGATAGATCTGTGGAGCGGTAATGTGGTCCACCTGCTCTTGGCCGAAAACGTTTACAGTAATTTCATTACGGATTTCATTACGGATTTCATTACGGATTTCATTACGGATTTCATTACGGATAGCGTTACTAATGTGGTTTTCCTGCTTGATCTCTTGGTGCTGGATTTGATTGACCGTTGCATGTTCGCCGGTCACTTGTTGTAGTAGAGCCTGCTGTGGGACCGGTGAAGGGGTTTTACGATCAGCGAGGAGCTGGCGCAGCATGTCTTTGAGCTCGCCTACTTCTTCTCGGAGTTCTTCTGACTCTGTTTTTCTCGTGTCTTGGGGTGGTGAGGGCCGCTGTTTACAGTACCGGTTTTCGTGGCGCACCCGAGCCCCCTTGGTCGAATAGGTGCGACCACAGTGCCGACACGTTTTGCTGTCGAGTTCGGGATCCGCGTCGGTTTCCGGGGGCAAAGCCGCTTGGGGTATGGTGGGAGAGCATGGGCGCTTACTTTTTGTGTGTCGGGTCAAATAGGAGGGGTATTTGAACACTTTTCCGCAACTGTGGCACGTCCTGTCGGCCATCTTGTTTTTTTGTTGACTTTAACACACGTGTCAAGTTCTGCTTTACGCGTTTGTTCTAATTAACATTTCGGTCAAGTCCGTTGGGTCTTTGTGAGTCTGGTGGCTCGCTCTGCGGGCGTAGTACCAATGTTACTTCAGGACGACCCTGGTTTTGATTTTTTCCTGGAATTGAGGGTTGGTGGTCTTTTAACATTTGTGCAAAACATTTGTGTAAAGGGGGGGAGAATTTCCGCCGCCTCCCCGAACTTCGTTTCTGCGAAACTAAAAAGTTGAGCGGGCCTGCCCCGGAACAGAAAAAGAAGTTGCGCTCCTTGCCCAGATTTGCCCCTCTTCGGTTTCTTGTTGCTTACGGGACTGCAAACTAACCTTTAACATAATCCGCGGCACGAGGTACAGTCGGATGGTAACTAGCAGGATCACTTGTGAAAATTGCCTTCAGGGCGCGCCTTTCGATAAGCATGTCATTAAGATCGGCATCAACCTCCACTCCGCGTATTAACGAAAGTGGCGCATAAAGGTCGAATTGGTATAAACTGCATCCCCATTCGCGGTGGCCCATCGGGCCCGATAACTTGCCCTTAAGGATTAGATCCCTCCACTCAGACCCCACATCTCTAGTAATCTTGATGCGAACCAGAAGAGAATCACCGCTCATTTTCCCTAACATCTAGAGGCGGCGCGGGCGGTTCAAAAAGAGCGGGCGTCAGGTGAAGACGAACGACCACGCGGAGATGTCCGGTCCTCAGACCTCGCCCTTTATGTTCGCTAACCGGGAACGCTCCGTCTCGGCATAGGTGGCCGCGATATCGTCGCCAAAGCCCAGGTATTTTTCTTTGATGTGCTCTCGCACCTCCGGGTTGGAAACCGCATTGTCGTAAAGCTCTTGGGGCGTAGGGAGCGCGACGTCCTCTTTTTGCTGGTGGTGGGCATGTGCGTAAAGCCCGTACTCGAAAGCGCTGACTGAGCCGACCTTGGCGATGAACATAAGTTCCTCCCGGATATCGGGGCTATCGCCGCCAAAGTACATGCCTTCCCACAGCAGGGCCAAAGCGACGACGTCATGCGCCTTTATAGCCTCCTGGATCATAGAAGTGTACGCAACGCTCTGGTCGGTAATGGGCGATGTGTCCGCGTACCACCCTTTGATCCAGCGACATAACTGTTCGTGATCCCCGATACATTCGCGACATACTAACCTAAAGGGCTCCATGGGGCTGTAAGCATCATAGGTAAACCGATCCACAATGGAAAGGTCAGCATGCGGGAATTCGGGCTTTTGATCCATACGGCCCGCCTGTGCATAACGCCCCGCTCAGTTTCATTTTTCATACGCGGGGGCTTGACGAAACAATACCAAAAAAGGGCCCGGGCCGCGGGCCCACAAAGAGCGAGCAGCTCCTTAACGAGACTTGAGGGCTGAAAGCATCTTTTTCACCGCGCGCAAGTCCTCCAGGAGCTGAACCATTACGGGCTCGCTACAATCGCCGATAATCGCGCTCGACATTTTATTCCGATTGACCCTAAACTCAAACCCCTCGGAGCCAATCCATAAGTTAGTATGGCCGCGCTCCGCCCCCAGGCCCATAACAACCTCGGTACCTTCAATGAGGTGGTCAATGTGCGCGTAGGCGCAAACAAACACAAATCCGCCATCGCGTCTCTTAACATTGAGTTCGAGAACTTCGCCAAAATCCTTAACAGTGACGTCGCCGATAGAAACCGTGGAGGGGCAGGCAGTTGAGAGGGCCATGGTAATAGTCCGCCCCCGGGCTTCAAAATTCCGGCAAAGGGGGAACAAAAATAGGGCCCGGGCCACGGCCCCCCTCAGGAAACTTCCTCATGGGGAGGCGCGCCAGGGGCATGCCCTCAGCTCGGCGGGGCCATTCCGCGCGGAGCCCGGAATACTCCAGGCGGCGGCACCGAGACTCGGGGGGCGCCAGGGCCGGAACCGAGAGCCCGGAGGGGCCCCCAGTGCGGGGAAACACGGCCGGAGGCGCTACGGCAGCAGGATGTTGGGGCTACACCTGACGACGGGGGTCAGCGCGGCGAGGCCAGCCGCGCGCGGCGGGCGCGGGCCCATTCGGGGCCCGGGAGGGCCCGTACTAGGGGCGGCCGGGCGGCCCTTCGCGACTTCCGTCCGCGCCGGGACCGGCCAGGCGCGCGACCACTGCGATTGTCATGGTTACAGACGGCCCCGGAGCCTACTCTGTGAACGCCGACCGCGCCAGAGGCGTCCCAGAGACGGGACGCGCCGGCGGGGCGTCCCCGGGACTCGCCCGAGAGACGCGGCCCGAGGAACGGGCACGGCGCCCAGCCACCAACGCGAAGCCGGCGCGCATCTCTAAAAGGCCAAAAAGGGGGGCCGGCCGCGGGCCTCAGTTGGACCCCGAGCCGTAGACCTCGTTGGCGCTCAAAGAGGTCTCGGTGTCTTTCAAGAGAAGGGCGTAGAGCTTCTCCGAGTCGTAGAGGCTGAGGGTGCCCTCGGCCGGGTGGTAAGCGAGAGAAAGCTTCTCGGGCATGACCGGGGCCTCGTCGTAGACCAGCTCGGCCCCCGCGATCCGGTACGGAGCGCCCGGGGAGAAGTGGTTCTTGAGCGAGCCGGCCCAGCGGCCCGGGCCGGCGGCGTACCGGAGCCCGACGCTCTGGTTGGAGACAAAGCCGCCGTCGAGGTCGGTCATGATCAGGTAGCCCTGGCGGACGGTCCGGAGCCCGCCGCCCTCGGCCGGAGCGAGGTAGAGGTACATGTCGCTCAGCCCCGCCGTCTCGAGAAAAGCGGGCTCGCCGACCCAGAAGCCGGACAGGCCGCGCTCGTGGCCCTGGGTCCGCGGGACCGCGACCACGAGGATAATAAGGATGACGACGATGACCGCCACGAGAGCCATCCGGGCTCCGCATCCCGAGCGCGTCGATCCCGCCACCATGACCAAATATAAACGGCGGGGACACAATCGGCGCCGCCCCGCACCTCAAAATGGCCGCGCGCCCCCGCAAAAACGCGACCGCGCGACAGTCCGCGGAGCTCCGCCAGCGGGGCGGCCCGGGGCTACTGGGGCGGGGGCACGTCCGGCCCAGAGACGTTGTCAGCCCGGGCGGCCTGGGCTGGGACAACAGGGGCGTCGGGCGCGTCGGCGGAGGGGGCGGAGGGGGCAGCGGCGGGGGCGGGGGCGGGAGCGGCGGCCCGGGCGACCTGGCCCCGGAGGAACATCACCGTCTCCTCCTCGAGGTCGACGCCCGGGAAGCTCCGGAAGTCCTTGATGAGGCAAAGGAAGAACTTGAGGTTGAGGGTCGTCTTCATCCCGCAGATGAAGGCGGCGGCCCGGAAGGCGACGGCTTTGAGGAACTGGACGAACACGTAGGCCACGGGTTCGGCCCCGGGAGTGACCAGGTCGGGCTGCCCCACGAGCGCGCGCAGCTTGTCGCCGAAGGAGCCGACCGAGCCGAACACCCGGCGGCTGAGCTCGCCATCGGGGACCTTGACGACCTCGGCGACCTGGACGAGGAAGCGGACCTCGCGAGCCCGCGAGCCCCGGTCAGCCCCGAGGAGGTGAGCGCGCACCCCCTGGGCGGGGAGCTTCCCGCCTTCGGCGACGGCGGTGGCGAGGCAGCCGAACAAAGCCGCGAGAGCGAGCTTGACCTCGGCCGCGATGGTGACCAGGCGGGTCTTCTTGACTGGGTGGGGGGAGGTGACGTTCGCCAGGGTCTCGAACCCGGCCTCAGGGTCGAAGGGGAAGGGCCCGCTGGCGACGTCGTCGCCCATCCACTCCTCCTGGAGGTCGGTGACGGCGCAGACGACCAGCTTGTACAGCAGCTTGCCGCACGCGGCGGCGACGGCTTTCATGGGCGGAGTTCGGAGATCGACGGCGCTCATACCGGGCGGGAGGTGCGTCGGGCGGAGGGCTTTCATTTTTCGGCCGGCGCCCAAATTGAACCCCCAGGGCCCGTCTTTACGTCAGGCCCGCGCCCCGCCGCCCCCGCCACCGCCGAACTATCTGCCCACGCTTGCTATAGCAGCCAGCAAAAAGCCGACATGTCCGAGCCAGCCGCGACCGGCGAGAGCCCCTCCCCGGGGGGCACCCCGAGCCCGCCCCGTCCCCCCGCGCGCCCAGGCCCCGGCCCCAAAGGGAAAGGCCAAGGGCGGGCGAGCGCGCGAGACCTGCTGGCCCCGGCGGTGACGGGAGACTCGGTCCCCCAGAAGGTCTACCCGCCGATCGAGGAGGTCGAGAACGGGGACCTCCGCCCGGACGACCTGCGAGTCCTGATCGACGCGACGGTGGCCCACCAGGGCCTCGACGGGGGGAACGTGGACTCCTTCGACCAGCTGATCAGCCAGGGGATCCCGGAGATCATCACCCAGATGTTCAAGATCGACACGGTGGTCGTCGACAACCGGGACCAGACGCCGATGGACCGCCTGCGGACCTCGAACCGGATCCAGTTCCAGTTCACAGAGGTGGAGCTGGGGCGCCCGACCTACGCGGTCTACCCGACGGGCCAGACGCAGGACCTCTACCCGCAGCGCTCGCGGCTGACGGGGCGGACCTACGCGGCCCCCCTGACGATGGCGGCGGAGGTGACCCTGACGGCGACCTACAAGGACGGGCGGGAGGAGGTGAAGCGGGCGGAGATCCCGACGTTCAAGCCGGCGGACGTGCCGATCATGCTGGGCTGCGCGAAGTGCCACACGCGCGACTCCTCGCGCCCGTCGCTGAAGGAGCTCCTGGAGGACCCGAACGAGCCGGGGGGCTACTTCGTGGCGAAGAGCCAGGAGTGGGTGGTCGACCTCCTGGAGAACATCCGCTTCAACAGCCTCCACGTCCACCGGAAGATGAAGCCGAACGAGGTGATCCGGGGGGAGTTCATCTCGCAGCCGGGGGGGGCCTTCGAGAACAGCAGCCAGGTGATCCTGCGCTACATGCGGGACCAGTCGCTGACGATCGAGATCAGCTCGACGCGCTTCACCAAGGTCCGGATCCCCTTCTTCATAATCTACCGCCTCTTCGGGATGACCAGCGACTACGACATCGTGGAGACGATCGCCTACGACCCGGCCTCGTCGAGCCCGGTGGCGCGGCGGATGGTCGAGATCGCCGACCGGGCGCTCCACGTGGTCGACCAGACCTTCGCGGAGGTGCACCACGAGCTCAACCCGAGCGTCCTGATCGAGTTCGTGGCGGGCCAGGTGGCGAAGCACGTGAACACCCTGGCGGCCTACAAGACGATCGAGGACGCGGTGAAGTACCTCAACGAGTGGCTCCTGAAGATCCTCGACAAGTCCCTCCTGCCCCACATCGGGCGGGGGCCGGAGCACCGCCCGCAGAAGCTGCGCTTCCTGGGGATGCTCTGGCACAAGGTCCTGCTGGTCGAGATGGGGGTCCTCCCGCCCACGGACCGGGACAGCTACCGGAACAAGCGGGTCCACGGGGCGGGGAAGAGCATCGCGAAGGCGATCAAGACCCACTTCAACAACAGCGCGGTGACCCCGATCCAGCGGGCGCTGAAGCAGCTGCTGCGGAGCACCCCTTTCGAGGAGATCACCCCGGACATGATCCGGACGACCTTCAAGAACCCCCTGGCGGCGGCGGACCTGAGCCGGACCCTCGAGCAGGCGATCACGAGCGGGAACAAGACCATCCAGATCCGCCGGCGGGCGGTGACGAACCGGGTCTCCTCGCAGGTCCTCGAGCGGAAGAGCCAGCTGAACTACCTCGCGGCGATCCGCACGGTCAACACCCACAACGCGAGCAAGGCGGCGAAGCAGACGGAGCGGGCGGACATGATGCGCCGGGTGCACCCGAGCTACACGGGCTACATCTGCGTCTGCCGCTCGAACGACACGGGCGAGAAGGTCGGGATGTCGAAGGAGCTGGCGATCACCGCGGGCGTCTGCCCCGCGGGCGAGGGCTTCGTGATGAAGCTCCGGGTCCTGGGCGACCCCGCGGTGACCCCCGTGGGCGAGGTCCGGACCCCCGACATCCTCCGGCAGAAGCTCTCGTGCGTCTTCGTCAACGGCGAGTGGCTCGGCTGCTGCGCGAGCGGCCCGGCCCTCGCCACCCGCTACCGGGCCCTCCGGCGGGAGGGGCGGGGGGTCGACCCCCTGACCTCGATCGTCTGGGACCCGGTGACCGGCGACGTCGACTTCTGGCTCGACGACGGCCGCCTCACCCGCCCCCTGCTGATCGTCGACAACAACCTCGAGGCCTACGACCAGGGGTGCTTCCGCGCCGCCGAGGCCCGGCGGGCGGGGCGGGGGGCCGAGGCCGCCGCGGCCGAGCGGGTCCCCTTCGTCCAGAACGTCCGCTTCACGCGCGAGCACCTCCGCGGCCTCGTCGGCGGGCGCCTGACCCTCGAGGACCTCCGGGCCGAGGGCGTCGTCGAGTGGGTGACCCCCGAGGAGGCCGAGAACTGCCTGATCGCCGAGTCGCTCGAGTACCTGCGCCGGCACGCGGGCGACGTGACGATGCGCTACACCCACTGCGACGTCCCCCAGGCGATCCTGGGCCTGGCCGCGCTCGTCTCGCCCCTCGGCGAGCACACCCAGCCGGCCCGGGTGACCTACGAGACCAACCAGGGGCGCCAGGCGGGGGGGTGGTACTCCTTCGCGGTCCCCCACCGGGTCGAGAAGAACCGCTTCTTCCAGCACTACACCGAGGCCCCGCTGGTCCGGACCCACGCGCTCAACTACGTCTACCCCAACGGGGTCAACACCCGGGTCGCCTACATGATCTACTACGGCTGGAACCAGGAGGACAGCGGGATCGTGAGCAAGGGCTTCGTCGACCGCGGGGGCTTCGGCGGCTCCTTCTACCGCTACGAAAAGTCGGAGCTCGAGAAGGGCGAGGCCTTCGGGGCGCCCAACCCGGCCGCGACGAAGAACCTCCGCTCGAACGCCTCCTACGAGAAGCTGGTCGGCGGCTTCGTCCCGGTCGGGACCGTCGTCCGAAAGAACGACGTGGTCATCGGGAAGTACGCGAAGAACACCGCCCCCGGGCGCCGGGGCGAAGAGGGCGAGTTCCCCTTCATCGACCGGAGCACCGTCTACACCCAGGACGAGCCGGCGATCGTCGACGCCGTCTACCGCCTCCGGAACGCCGTCGACAGCGAGTTCGGGATCGTCAAGCTCCGCTACGAGCGCCCCGCGGTTGAGGGGAGCAAGCTCAGCAGCCGCGCCGGGAACAAGTCGATCATCGCGACCGTCCTGCCCCAGAGCGACATGCCCTACAACGAGGCCGGGATCTGCCCCGACCTCATCATCAACCCACACTCGATCCCGACGAGAATGACCGTCGGCCAGATGCTCGAGACGACCCAGGCCCTCGTCTGCCAGGAGCGGGGCGTCCTCGCCGACGGGACCTTCTTCCGCCCCTTCGACGTCCACGCCGCCGAAAAAGAGCTGCTGGCCCACGGCCTCCGCTACAACGGGACCGAGACCCTCTTCAACGGGCGGACCGGGCGCTACTTCGACGTCGCGATCTTCGTCGGCCCGACCTACCACCAGCTCCTCCAGAAGTTCGTCCAGGACGACGAGTACGCCGCGGGCAGCTGGGGGCCGACCGACGCCCTCACCGGGCAGCCCCTCGACGGCAAGAACGCCCACGGCGGCCTCCGCCTGGGCGAGATGGAGCACTGGGTCCTCGAGAGCCACGGGGCCATGATGAACCTCCACGAGAAGACCTCCCTCGACTCCGACGGGCGCACCGAGTACGTCTGCCGGACCTGCGGGCGCCAGGGGATCTACAACAGCCGCGCCGGGATCTACCGCTGCCGCTGGTGCGGCGAGCTCGCCAACATCGTCGGCATCCCCTCGGGGAAAGCCTCGGGGGTCTTCCGGCAGGAGGTCCAGGCCGCGAACATCTCCGTCCGGCTGGGGGTCCGCCCCCCGGAGTTCGAGGTCCCGCTCCCCCCCGCCCCTGAGGCCGCCGCCCCCCCCGCCCCTGAGGCCGCCGCCCCCCCCGGCTCTTCCAGCGGCCGCTAAGCGCCGGGCCTCAGTCGGGCAAATGGCCCTGGCCCGCTTCGAAGGCGCGGGCCCTCTTTTTGCGCCCGCCGGCGCCGAGCCCGGTTGCCTCGTCGACGGCCGCCTGCGCCCGGGCTATGAAGTCCCCGAGCGGCTCGCCGGGCGCCCGGGCGGGGACTCGCCGGAGGCTCGCGAGGCTGGCCTCGGGAGCGCTCCCCGAGCCGCTCGCGACAAGGAACTCGTCGACCCAGAGGGCGTACCACGGGGCGAGCTGGGCGTCCCGCTCCCACATTTCTTCCACCAGCCGGTCTTGGGCGGCGAGGGTCGGCGAAAGGAAGCGCCCCGTCTCGAGCGCCCGGGCCTGCGCCCGGGCTTGGGCGGCCGGAAGAGGGGCGCCGACGTAAAGCAGAGTGGTGCGATGGCCGTGGGCCTTAGCGACGCGGGCGCCGCCGACCCCCACCCGGTTGAGGAGCAGGTCGTAGCCCTCGGCGCACAGGCGGTTGACGGTGGGGTGCAGGACCTTTTCGAGCTCGTAGTTGGCTGCGAGGTGGAGGGTCGTGAGCGCGACCCCGGTCGGGCGCCCGCCGAGGTCAGGCAGCATGTAGATCCCTTTCATCCGGGGGTGGTACTTCACCGCCGAGTCCAGGTCGAGGCTTATGAAATCCCGCGCGGGGCCCGGCCCGGCGCCCGCGGTGCTCAGGCGCCGGGCGTAGAGCTCCGAGATCGTAGACTTGCCCGCCCCCGGCGCGCCCATCGTGTAGATCGTCTGGGGCGGGGCCGCCCTGCGCGCGGCCGCCGGGGCGTGCCCGCGCGCTAGCTCGCCGGGGAGGCGCTCTTCGAGCTCTTTGGTCTCGCCGGGGGACAGCTTCAGACCTTCTGTCGCCGCCGAACGCCCGATCCAGCGCAGGGGCGGGGCGGGGAGGGGCTCCGCGCGCCGGGCCCCGCCCGCGGCCTCCGGCGGACAGACTCTGCGGACGAGCTCTCTGGCGCGCGCGAGCCAGTCGTCCAGGGAGTGCCCTCCCGGCGGTGGCGCCTCGTGCACTCCGCTCGGGGGCCGCTCAGCGAGGGGCCGGGCCTCCGGCCCCGCGACCGGCAGGGGCTCCGAGTTGCCGACCGCGAGGAACTCGTCGGCCCACAGGGCGAACCACGGCGCGTCGGAGGCCGACGCCTCTCGCTGGCCGGCGACGAACTCGTCGTGCTCTGCCCGGTCGTCGCCGAAGAACTGCCCCGTCCGCCGGGCTCGGGCCCAGCTCCGTTCCTGCTGGAGGGCCAGGGGCGCCCCCACGAACATGAGCGTGGTGGTGTAGCCCAGCCGCTTCGCCCGGACCAGATGTTGGTGGTGCCCGCTCCCGACCTGGTAGATCAGGTTGAACTTTTTCTGCACAATCAGTTCGCCGGCCAGCCCGGAGATCGCCCCCAACACCTCCTCCAAGCAGTGCTGGAAGGTGCTCGTGACGCCGACGCCGGTCGCCTCCCCGTAGATGTCGAGGGTCTCGACTGGCTCGCTGGCTCGCGGGTGGAACTGGAGGATGCGGTCGAAGTCGAGGATAACGTAGTCGCGGCCCGGGTGGCGCCGGGCGCAGACGGCCCGGGCGACTGTCGATTTGCCCGAGCCCGGCGCCCCAATCGTCAGGACCAGGTGCGGTGGGCCCTGCTTTTTGGCGACCGGCCGGACTCCGGCGGTCAGCGCTTTGTGGGCGCGTGTGTAGGTCTTCTTGAGCTCGGCGCCGGTGACCTCGCAGGCGGCCGGCCACTCGCCGGTGATCCACTGCGCCATCGCCGCGGCCCCTTCTCCCTATAAGAGGCGCAGAACGGCGGCGGCGCACCGAAAAAACCTCCGGGCCCGGCTAGCCGTCGCGCTCTTCTTTCTCCTTCCCTTTCCCCCCGCGCCGCCCTCGGTCGCGCGCCTGTCGGGGGCGGGGCCCGCCGCTCGGCCCGCCGCCCCTCCCGGGCGCGCCCCCCCTCCTCCGGCCGCTAGGCGCCCCCGGAGAGGAGCCGGCTGGTAGTGAGGGGGGGGGCTTCCCGCCCCGCGCGGGGTAGTAATCCTGGAAGTGCTTGTTGCCGGCGGCGGTCTGGGCGTGGCTCGCCCGCTTCTGGGCGATCACCGGGTCGAGGTAGCTGCCGACGAACCCCTGGAGGGGCGCGTCCTGCTCGGGGTCGGGGAAAACCTGGGCGAAGCGCTCGGGGTCCTCGGCGGCCGCCGCGTACTCGGCGGCCACGGCCCGGAAGACCCCGACGAGGCTTTCCAGGCGCTGCCGGGCGTAGCTCGGGGAGATGACCGAGATCTGGAGGAGGAGCTGGATCGTCCAGACGTCGACGAGGCAGAAGCGGAGGAGGACGAAGAAAGTCCCCAGCCGCGCCTTGTTCGGAGGCGGGGGGAGGGCCCTCGCCCGCGGGGCTTTCCGGGCGCCCCTGCGGCGCGCCCCCTGGCGTCCCCCTCGGCGGCCGCCGGGGTCCGCGAACGGGACCAGCTCGCGGGCCCCAGTGTCGAAGACGTCGAGGAAGGCTTCGCGCTTTTCCCGCCCCGGGCCGGGGGACAGGTAGAGCGTCATGCGCTGGAGGCCGGAGTCGGTGGGGACTTTGACGCTGCTCACCGAGGCCTCGACCCCGAGCCCCAGCCCGGCCGCGATCTTCCGGACGCTCTCTTCCTCCGCCCGGAAAGGGTTGGAGGTGACGACCTGGAGACGCAAGGGGGGGCGGCCGGAGAGGTCCGCCCCCCAGGCGGCCGCCGCGTATGTGCCGACGAGGACGAGGCCGGTGCGGCAGACGTAGTCCCTTAAGAGGGCTCGGACCAGATCCTTCAGGCCGGCCGAGGACTCTTCGGCCTCTTCCCCCCCGAGGGCGACCGCCTGGTCGATCTTGGGCTGGATCTCTTTGAGAAAGAGGGCCCGGAGGCGGGCCTCGGTCGCCAGGAGCTCCGGCCACGCCGAGGCCTGGGCCGGGTCCGAGAGGGCGGCGTAGGTGCCGATGAGCCGGAGCTCGGGCCCGACGCAGTAAAGCTCGAGCGCTCTCCCGCCCTCCCGCCGGGCGAACCGGGCGGGCCTGACTGACGGAATGACGACCCTCGAGATCTGAGTCTCCCGGTGGGCCGGGAGCTCACGCAAGGTGAAGAGGGCTCGCTCGTCGACGAAGATCACGAAGAGGCGCCGCGGGACGACCGTCCGCGCGTACACAAACCGGCCGAGCCCCTCCGGCTCCAGGCCCAGCAGGGCGTCAGCGATCGCTCGGACATGGACCAGGGCCTTGTCGGCCAGCACTTCGTAATGGTATCCGTCTTTGTCCAGGGGCGCCTCGAGGAGGAGCCCGGTCGCCGCTTCGCCCGCGATGACCAGGTTGTTGGCGTATGCGTACTCTTCGACCGCCCGGAAGTAGGGAATGAACCTCCGCCGGTCGTTAAGTACCGTGGTTAGGGCGGCCTCCTCGGCAATCCCCGCGGCGTCGGTTTTGCGGAACATTTTCGTCGCCGGGCGGTCCGCAAGTGCTGCTATATTTTAGGGGGATTGTTCAGTAGCCAGCGCCGGCCCAAACTAACAAACCGGTGACAGCCTCGGTAGGCGCCCGGACAAAAAGCTGACGGCCGGGGCCTGCGCTCTAAGCGAGCCCCAGCTCGGCTAGGTAGTCCCCTAGCGCCGCCGAACTCTCGGTCTCCGGGGCACCTCTCGGCCTCTCGGCTGGGGGGGCCGGTTCAGCCGGGGTGGCTGGTTCGGCCGGGGGGGCCGGTTCGGCTGGGGGAGCCGGCTCAGGCACAGGGGGGGCGCGCCTTGCCTCCTGTGCGAGGAGCCCGGCGATCTTTTTGGAGAGGGTTTCGATCCGCGGGCCTTTGGCTTCGGGCTGGTCTTCCACGAGCAGCTCGGCTAGAGCCATGTGGCACTTCGGGAAGGTCTGGGGGGCCTCGGCGGCGAGCCTTTGCAGGAGGGCGGAGACGTCCCCCGCCCGGGCCCCGACTGCCTCGACGACAGCCTCGGGGAGCCCGTCCAGGGCGCGGGATCCCGGTGGGACGAGGCGGGCGACGAGGGCGAGGAGAAGGGCCTTCTGCGTCCTAGGGTCGTGCGCCCGGAGCGCCTCGAGCATCCGGGCCCAGAGCCCAGGCGTCCAGGCGCCCCCCTCGGGGCTCTCTTCCGCCTGGAGGAAAGCGGGGGCGGCGAGCGCCCAGTTGACGCCGAAGGCGGCGGGCGCCTCGCGGTTGATGGTCTCCCACCCCGGGCTCGAGGCGTGGCTGGCGAGCCGGACGACCGCCCGCCACCGGCGGAGTGCGCGCACAGCGAGCCAGTCCGGGTGAGCTTCGGCGTAGGCCTCGACCGCCTCCATGAGCTGCGGGCACTTTGCGCGGTTAGCCGCGTGCGAACTCCAGGCGTGCCGCGCTCGGTGGGAGGGCGGCTCAATTTGGATGCCGAGCCCGCTCTGGAGGGTGTCGGGGCAGATGAGGCCGTTCATCGCTTCCTGCGCGAACCCGAGCATCCCGAGGCAGGGGCGCCACCCGTGGGAGCCGGTCGCGCCCGGGGCGTCATTTTCGTGGTACTCCCCCACGGAGATGCAGATGTTCTCGCCGGGGACGTAGACACCGCTCCGGGTCAGGGTCCTGAGCCGGGGGGCCTTCTGGGGAAACTCGTTCTTGGCCTCGAGGCGGAAGAGGTACTCGCCGCCCAGGTACGGGGCGGGGAGGCCCACGGCGAGCACGTACCAGACCCTTAGGTCCGCCTCGTCGACGATCGGGATGAGGTGGGGGTGGTCGGCCCGGACCGCCTTCGTGTACTGGGCCGTCAGGATTTTGGCAGTTTGCTTGGGGCAGCTGCTCGTCGACATCGGTTCCGCGTCACTTATGCCCGCCCCCGGGGGCTTCAAAACTGCGCAGGCCGCGCCGAAAAACCGCGGGCCCTTCCGTCGGCACGCGCTCAGCAGGAGAGGAGCTCTTCTTTTTCTTTGCCTTTTCCGCCGTCCGCGGGGGCTGCCGCGCCCGAGCCGGCGCCTGACGTTACCCCTCGGACGCTAGGCGGGAGCAGTTCTTGGGGGCTAAGGGCTAGGCCCGCCGGGGCTTTCCGGTTCACCTCGGCGGCTCTCTCTCCGTCGACGAGCCGGAGGACCTCGCGCTGCCGCCGGCGCACCTCCTCGCCGGCCTCGTACAGCCGGATGACCCCGTCGCAAACTGCGTCGATCTCTCTCCGCAGCAGGAAGATCTCTTTCTGGGCCGCTTCGATCCTTACGACCGCGCCGTCGTGGGCCGCCGCGGCGGAGCTCGCCCCTTCCTTTGCTTTTTTGAGCGCGGCGAGGAAGTTGGGGTCTCGCTTTGTCTCGGGGCTGACGGGCCCGGGGTAGCCGTGCGGGACCTTGCCCGCGCGGACCAGGCCGAGCGCTTTCGCCTGATAGTGCGCCATTTCTCCCTGCTCCCGCGAAGCCATCAGGACCTCTTCCTCGATCATCGCGTTGAGGGCCGTGAGCCTCTGCATAATCCGGAGATGTTGCTTCCGGAGCGACTCGAGGGCGGGGAGGCGGGAGAGCGCGGCTTCGTGCCTTTTCAGCCCGGCCCGCGCGGACTCCATATGGCCCCGGAGCGCCGGGTCCTCGAGCTTTGCCGCGTTCTCCTCCTCGTTGAGGTCGACCTGTTTGGCCTTCCGGAACTCGCTGTAGGCCTCGCGGGTGACTTCGTCCTCGTCGCTCTCTTCGTCCGAAAGGTCGCTGTCCGTCTCGATGCCCGCTTCGCTGTCGGCCCGCCGGGCCGCCGCGAGGCGCTCCCGACGGCGCGCGAGGACGCGCTCCCGGATCTCAGAGAAGCTTTCTTCTGGGGGGGCTCGATGGGCGGGCTCCTCGCCGGGATCGCCGCCGGGGGGCGATTTGCTCCCAGACGCTCCCGGGGAGGGGGCGTAGGCCCCGGGCGAAACTCTCTTGAGGGTGAGGAGTGGCTCGCCGCCCCGCTCGGCGCGGATCGCGTGCCCGGCATGCTCGGCGTTGTTCGCGTGGGTGTCGCCGGGGCGAGGCTCGCTTCGTGTGTCTTCGCCGCTCATCGTGGTGCCCCGCCCCCCGGCTTCTTTAATACACCTCCCCCGCGGGCGATTTTGAAGGCGCCGCGGACAAAGGACTGCGTGATGGATCCCGACCAGGAACTGAGATCGACCGAAAAGCCCGGAGCGCCCCCCCCCGGAGCGGCCCCCCCCGAAGCTCTGCGCCCCGTTAGCGGGGTGATCAGGACCTCCTTTACGAATAGAAGGTACGGCGGCGGCGGCTACTTGGTGACAGACATCTACGATGCTCTGGGGCAAGTGCGCGAGACTTTGGAGGATATGAAGGCCATTGAGCCCTTGGAGACGTCAGACTCCGACTCCGGGAGCGACTCCGAGAGCGTCTCTGGGAGCGACTCTGGGAGCGACTCCGAGAGCGCCTCCGGGGGCGACTCCGAGAGCGACTCCGAGAGCGATCCTGAGGACGCGGCCGCGGACCTCCCGCCCCTGTCCGATGAAGACGGCTGGGCCGCGGTAAGCAAACTCAACTGGGCCCTGCGCTCCGACGAAGTCCTGAGTGCGGCCCAAGTCAGAGGTCGGCGCAACGCGCTGAGCCCTCCTGAGCGCCGTTTGCTCCGGACGTGGATGGAAGTGAAGGGAGAGGCGCTGGTGGCGGTAGTCCCAGAGCTGGGGGAAAAAATTGCGGGCTCCGCCGCTATTGAGCTCGTGGCCTTGGGGGAAAACTGGTTTGTTAACGTCCTCCAGGACCCCTCGCTCGCCCAGTACTTCCTGGACGAGCGCCAGGAGGAAGGCCTTCTCGACTTGGCGCTCCCGACCTAGTTAGAGCCGGCAGGCCTGTCTTCGCTCGCCTCCTCCCTCAAGGCCTGCTCGGCCCACGAGATCGAGGGATCGTAGTCTAACTCGAAACCGCTCCATAGCGTCTTTTTTGGCGCCTCCTTAGGCCCCGCGTCGCCCTCTCCCGCGGACTGCGGGTCCGCGAAGGGCGACGGGGTCGCGGGAGAAGGGCTTGAGGGCGAAGAAGAGGCCGCGGAAGAGGCGGGGGGCGAGGCCGAAGAAGAGGCCGCGGAAGAGGCGGGGGGCGAGGCCGCGGGCGGAGAGGCGACAGGGGGAGATCTTGCGGGCCCCGGGGGAGTAGAAGACGGGGCCGCAGAAACCGGGCGCGTAGACTGTACGGCGTCGCGGTAACTCCTGCTCACCTCAGGGAGCGAGGCGGACAACTTTTGCGGGTTACTTGTGGGCAGGCCGGTGGAGTCGCTCCCGGAGGCGCTCTCGGGAGCGGGGCCGGCGGGCTCGGGGGCGAGACCGGCGGGGTCGGCCTCGGCGCTCGCGATCGCGTCCAAGACGGCATAGATCTCGCCCTGCTTGAGGGCGGGCACCGCAGGAGGGGCGCCGCTTTCGCTACGGCGCGCGGGCTCGTTGTTGCGTCCCCCGTCGGCCCGTCCGGCTTGCTGCGCGGCGGCTCGGCGGCGGGCCTCGCTCCGGGCGCGACTCCGACCGCCCTTGCTGCGTCGCCCGCTGCCCGCTTCGCGGGCCGGAGGGAGGTCGCGGGCGGAAAGAGGGGCGGGAGCCCCCCCGCTCTCCCGGCGCCCCCCGCCGCTGGAGCCGTCCCCGCGGCGACCGCCGCTGCGGGCCGAGTCGCCTCCGGTGTTGCCTCCGCGGCGCCCGCCGCGCGAGTCGCCCCCAGAGCTTTCGCCTTGGCGCCCGCCGGAGGTGTCTCCGCGGCGCCCGCCGCGAGAGTCGCCCCCAGAGCTGTCGCCTTGGCGCCCGCTGCGGGCCGACTCGCCGCCTGCCCCCTCACTGTGGCGAGAGTCGCCTGGGCTGCTGTCCCGGAGCATAAAGCCGAGCCCGCTCCGGGCCACGACGAAGCCCGCCTGATCGGTCCTCAGGGCCACCGTGATCATGGAGGGGTCGACCCAGAGGCTGACGGCCGGAGAGCGCGACTTGAACATCCAGTCGATAAACGAGCTCCGGTTCCGGGCCGCCAGCGCGCACAAGACGCTGGCGATGCAGTGCTCCTGGCCCGTGACCGGCTGGGCCCTCTGCAACAGGCCCAAGAACTCCTTCTCGAGCACTGGGTCGCGGGGGGATGCCTTGCTGCTCAGCAGCGAGTGGTCGCGCAGGGCGGCGAACTGGCTGTCGAGCGTCTGGAGAGCGCTCTGGACTTTGCTGTCGTTCATTGTGTCGTCGGCTTTGCCGGGTTTCTCGGCGGTCGGGTCGGTTTGCCGGGGTTCTCGGCGGTCGGGTCGGTTTGCCGGGTATATGCTCCGCGGGGGGGGCTTCAAAATAAAAAAACGCCCCCTTTCGGGTCCGGCGCCGGGCTCAGCCGGGCCGGGAGGCGACCGGGGGGGCCCAGCAGCCCCGGCAGACGGCCCGGTACGCCTCCAGGCCGCCGATCCGGCGCGGGGCTCCGTCGGGGCCTGGAGGGGCGGTCTCCGCGTCGGCGAGCAGCTGGGTGAAGGCCGAGGGGCGCTGCCGGCACTTCATGCAGACGCCCCGCAGCTTGACGACGTGCTCGGCGAGGGCGGCGAGCTCCGAGACCCCTCCGAAGGGTTTCCGGTAAAAGCTCGCGTCGAGCGCGGCGACCACGACAGTGAGCCCTCGGTCGGCCCAGGCGTCGGCCTGTGCGGCCAAATCCGCGAAGAACTGGCCCTCGTCGATCCCGATCACCCGCTCGTCCTCCTCGAGTTCGACCTCGCCCAGGCGCCTCGCCGCGACGACTCGGACTCTCGCCTGGCCCTCTGTGGCCGCCGAGCTCTGGAGCTCGGCTCCCCCATGCGACACAATCCGGGCCCCGGCGCTGTAGCGGGTGTCCCCCTCGTACTTTACGACGACGCACGGCAGCCCAGCGTACCGAGCCGTCTGGACGTCAGAGAGCATCTGCGCGGTCTTCCCGGAAAACATCGGCCCGCAGCAAACTTTCACCATCCCCGGCCCTAAGGTCGTCGGAGTGTCGAGGAGCTCCGCCATCGATCTCCGGTGTCCCCCCGCGTTGGGGGCTTCAAAAGAAGGCCAAAAAGGGGGGCGCCGCGGGCTGCCCGCGGCGCCGGCCGCCCGGCGCTCGCTGAACTCCTAAGGGCGGCTCTTCCAAGGAAAGGTCCGGCGCTGTTTAGTGGCGCTTGCGGTAGGAGATCGCGCGCATCAGCTGGGAGCGGTTCCTGCTCTTGCCCTTGGCCGAGAGAGGGATTCCCATCCTCTTGGCCTCTTTCTTGAGGGCGTCGAGCGACTTCTTCTTTCCGGCGGAGGCGGAGGTCTTCTTGGTTCCCTTGCGCTTGGTGGAGGTGCCCTTGCGCTTGGTGGAGGTGCCCTTGCGCTTGGTGGAGGTGCCCTTGCGCCTCTTGCCCCCGGTGACGGAGGAGCTCCCTCCCCTTTTCTTGGTTCCCTTGCGCTTGGAAACGGTCTTGTGGGAGGATGAGCCCGTCCTTCTCTTGATGGTGCTGTGCTTCTTCTTGACGGTTCCGGACCTCTTCTTAACGGAGCCGGACCTTTTCTTAACGGCGCCGGACCTTTTCTTAACGGCGCCGGACCTCTTCTTGGAGGAGCCGGCCTTTTTTCGCTTGCCGCCGACGGCGACGGTTGTGACTGTCATGTTGTAACTCGGTCGAACCCGTGGTATGTTGAGCGGGGAAACTCGGCGCGAATGAAATTCGAAAAAATGCGCCGCGGCTCCGCGGACCGCCCAGCGCCTTGGGGTGATGCTGGTGGGCGCGCGGGCTCACTGTTGGAGAGCGCCTATGATGTCGTCAACGCTCTCGCCGGAGGGCGTCGCGGGTGTCTCGGCCGCGGCGGGCGAAGGGTCCGCTTCGAGGTTCCCCTCCATGGCTTCCCGGGTGTTGCCGTCGCTCCAGGCTTTGTACCTGTTACCGATCTCGGTCTTGAGTTCCGGGGTGAGGCACACCTTCCAGAAGGCGGCGCCGGCGGCGAGCCACCACTTTTCGGTCCCCTCCGCGCCGGTTTTCTTGACCGACTCTGTGCCTCGGAGTGTCTCCATGACTTGGGGCTTCGAGGTGAAGTAGGTCTCTCTGAACTCCGGGTCGTGGTAGGCGGCCCATCGGCAGTATAGATATGAGTTCTTGACCTTTCCGCGGTTGTCGCTGGGCCCGCCGGCGGGGGCAGCGGCCCCTGCAGCGGGGGCCTGGCCGTTTGGCGCCGGGGCGGTCTTCTTTTCGCCGCGGGCGGGTCGTTTCCCGCCCGCGTTGCTGACGTCGAGCGTCTCGAGACGCGCTTGGATGACTTTAAGGTCGACGTTTTGGGCCGCGACCTCGGCGGCCATCTCAGCCTTGAGGTTGGCAATGGCCTCCAAGATGGGGCCCTGGATGGCCGTGGCCAGATTCGCCTGGGCTTTGGCCTGCTTGGCCTTGGCGGCCTCTGCTGCAGCGTCGGGGGAAGACATGGCGGGCGAGGGGTCGAACGTTGGTGACTCTCCGGGTCGGTGCTTTCCAGGCGGAAGTGTCTAATACTGGCCGGGCTTCAATTTTGGCAGACCGCCTCGATGGCGCTCCGGGCCCGGGCCGGGCCCGAATTAAAAAGGACCCCCGGAAGGAAGCCCACTGCCCGCGCGGTCCAGACATGGCCGCCCCCCCCTCCCGTGGCGCAGAGAGCCGGGAGCCCCGTGGCGTCCCGGGCCTTTCTCGGGAGTCGCGTCTCCACACTCGCGACGGATGCCCCCGCCTGGCCGAGCTGGTCGGCCAGGAGGTCGTCTTCTGGTCCGGAAAGGACTGGGCCCGGGGCTCAGTGGTCGAGGGTGCCCGGCCCGAGCCCCTCCGCCGCATCCGCCTCACCGACGGACGCTCCCTGACGGGCACCCTCGAGCAGCCCTGGCTCGCTCTCGGTCCCCGGGCGATCGCCGAGCTCCCTGCTACGGAGGTCCGCCCTGACACCACGGGCGCCCCCCATCTTCTTCCGGACCCCCCTGGCGGGGCTATGGTCCCGCATGCTTACGAAATGGGGTACGGGTTCGGCGCGAAGTCCGTTAGCCACCAGCTCCGGTCAGACGAGGGGCTATGCCCCCGGGTCTTCAGCATGAGCCCTGGCTCTCTTCGGGACTTCGCCGCCGGATGGCTCGACGCCCAGAACGGCTCGCTTTCGGGCACTTCCGCGGCGGTCCGCGAAGTACAAATTCTGCTCCAACGTATAGGGGTGGGCTCCACGGTCCGCGTCACCCGCGGCCTCACCCCCTCTCTGGCCCTCCCGCGCGCCGCCGCCGAGCTGATCCCCAACCCTCGACAGAGGCCCCGAGAGTTCCGCGGTGATGCCGCTGGGGGGAGGGCCGGGCTCGGGGTGGCGTATGTCTCCGCTATCGAGGATCTCCGGGTGTGCGGGCGCCCGTGCGCCCTCCGCTCCGGGGAGGTTGGGACCGCCGTTGTCGACGGGGTACTTGCCCGGATCTGAGGGCGAGCTTTTGAAGGCCCCCGCAGGGCTGCTACTTACTTCGGCGATGGGTTCCACGATGTCGTTGGCAGGCCGCGGGGACCGCTACGCTCTCTTCGAGGCGCTGTGTTTCCCTGCGGCCCCGGCCTTCCGGATGCTCGCTGAATGGTGGCCGGGGGCGAGTGACTGGACCTCGCACGGCGGCGAGGACGAAAGATCAGTGAGCCACGGGGACGACAACCTCTTGGATGGCGCTTGGGCCGGATAGAATCAGCGGCCTCTTTTTCAGCCGCGCTGGGGCGGCTCGCGGCCGGGCGGAAGGGGGCCTCGCTGTTGAAGATTCGCGTAGGGTGCGCACCGCTCGTACAATGGACGATATCGCTCAGCTTGCCAACTGGGTGTGCCTCTTGCTTTGTGTCGTGGGGGTAGGCCTGATCCTCAAAAGGGAGCTTACGGCTGCTCAGGCAGCTGCTCCCGCGACCCGGGCGGACCGCGCGAAACGCACGAAGCGCCGGTGGGGGGGGCGGAGCTTCCGCGCGGCCGTCCCTGGTCTTCTCCCGAATAGCGCGCCCCTGGGGTTCCCCGCCCCCCCCCCCGGCTACCTGGCCCCGAGTCCCGAGAACTCTGGCCAAGCCCGCCCCTACGACGCGCTTCTCGAGGTGATACGCCAGGAACAGGGGGAGTGGTACATTATGTACTTCATCGAAAAGGAACTCAGCAAAATCCTTCAGCACAACCTAAAGCATTCGCGCAAAGAGGGCCTCGTCGGCCAGACGTGGGACGGAGAAGAGAGCAGCTCGGATTCCGAGAGCGAGGGCGAGGGCGAGGAAAGCGTCTCGGATTACACGAGCGGCGGCGAAGAGAGCGGCTCGGATTCCGAGAGCGGCGAGGGGAGCGACACCGATTTCGAGGGCGCCGAGGATCCCGACGAAGATTTCACGAGCGAGGGTGAGAGCACCGAAAGCTCCGGAGAGAGCGGCGAGGACTCCGGCGAGGATTTCACGAGCGGGGGCGAGAGCGGCGAGGACTCCGGCGAGGATTTCACGAGCGGGGGCGAGAGCGGCGAGGACTCCGGCGGAGGTAGGGCGGGCAAGAGCAAGAGAGACGCGCCCGCAAGGACGCCTGCGCACCGTCCGCGGCGAGGTCCGAGCTCGGCGCGCGCGCGAGCAGTAAGGCAGCGCGCCCCCGCAAAAAATGCGGCCGCGGGGGGCCTCGCGGCAGCCCCCGCAGCGGTCGCGGTGACCCCCCCCTCCCGGGCGGAGCCGTGCGTCCGCTCTCAATCGGCGGAGGTGGTCCCTCCCGAAGAGGGCTTTCCCGGGGAGGGTTCCCCGAGGGGGCGCTGAGCCAGCACTTCGCTTTCTAGTTGGATGAAGATCCCCACGCGCTTTTTCCACTCGGGGTCGAGGTAGAACGTCGTGTTTTCGCGGTCGATCCGGAGCGCGCGCGGGTCGAGCGACCCGGGGTGCGCTCCTTTCTGGAGCGCTTCGGTCACCCACCCCGCGTTTTTCATCAGCATCTCTCCGTACGCGTTCCTCCCGCAGCAGACCAAGAGAGAAAGGTGGTTCAGTACTGTCTGTTTGTAGTCGGGGTCGATCCGGTCGTAGATGATCGCGAGCTGGGCCGATAGATCGTGGTCGCGGGGGCACTCCCCCAGGAGCATGTAAGCGGTGTTGGGCTGCCGGGTCTGCGCGTCCGTGAAGTCGACCTTCATGCAACCAACCGTCCGCGCGTCGGGCCCCCGCCCTTCCCACCCCGCGACCCCCGAGGCGCTCCTCATGAACCTCGCGAGCCTCTTGCGGAAGGCCTCTTTCTCCTGGGGAGAGGCGCGGCCGTTCTCGACGAGGCCTTCGAAGAGCACGAAAGGGACCGGGGAGCCCGAAACGAAGGCCAGCTTCCGCGCATCCTCCGCCCCCCTGTTGATCTTGTCCAGCCCCCCGGTCGCGATCATCCGGCGGGCCTTCGCTTTGATCTCCTGGAACTCCTCGCTGCTGAGGGCGGCGGAGCCATCTCCCAGCTTGACGGCGCCTTCGCCCCGCCGGACGAGCTCGGCGGCTTCGTCGAGGGCGAGGGTGCCCTGGAGAGTTTCCACGTTCTGTCCGTTGTCCATCGGTCGTCTTGGCTGAGCCCCGCTGCCCTCTAAAAGAGGGCCCGGCCTCACCGGGTGATCTGCACGTCGATCGTTTCGACCAAGATTGTGGCCAAAATCCCGGTGAAGACCGACGAAATTAGCAGGTAGCCGAACGCCGACTGAGGCCGGACCAGGTCGTCGATAAAGACCTCGCTGGCCAGCGAGATGATGAAGACGATGGCCAGAATGAGGCAGATCACTGTGGCGGTCCGCATGTCAAGGCGGAAGCGTCGGGCGGTGCCGGCCATCGCTCGACTATATCCGGGCCGCAAAACTGAAGGCTCGGGCGCCTAGCTTAGAACGCCATGGCTAGTTATGAAGTAACGGACAGCAGCCCCCGCGCGCGCAACCGCGGCCCGGGCAAGAACGCAAAAAAACCACGGAAGCTCGCCCAGCATGCCTATCTCTCCTTCCATGTACCCCCCCCCGGGCCCCCCTCCGGCCAGCCTCTCGAAGAGGTCGAGCGGGCCTGGGCGCCGACGGCCCTCGCCCTGGCCACCATCGAGAGCAGCCTCAGGAGGGCGAAGTCGGACCTGGACGCCCCCGGCGGGGCCAGCCCCCGGGTCGTGGAGCAGGTCCTCCGGAACTTGGACCTCTACTCCTGGCTCAAAGGCCCGATCGCCAAACAGAAAAAAGGCCAGGCGGTCACGAACGCCTGGCTGAAGTGCTACGAAATCCTCGGGAGGTCGGGCGTCCTCGCGTCCTGTGCCCCCCCGCCGAGCGAAGCGGGGCGCCCTCTCCGGGTCTTCTGCAACGCCGAGTACCCGGGGTCGTTCGTCTCGGCGATCAACCACTTTGTCTCGACCCGGGGCGAGGGCGTGGCGCCGGCGGTCGACTGGGTGGCCTCCTCTCTCTTTCCCGACGGCGGCGAGGCGGCGCTCGGCGACGCTCACGGCTTCGGGGCCGGCAACCCCGAGCGCTGGCTGATGAGCGCCGAAATGCGGGGCGACCTGACTTCCCCCGACGACATCGAGGCCCTCGCCCAGCTCGTCTCCCGTCACTTCGGCGGCGCCGGGGTCGACCTTTACACCTCGGACGCTGGCATCGACGTCTCTAGCGACTACAACAACCAAGAGGCCTTGACGGCCCGGATCCACCTGGGGCAGGTCGTCACTGGCCTGCTTGTCCTCCGTCGAGGGGGGGCCCTCGTCGTGAAAACGTACACGTTCTTGTCGAGGTTCTCGGTCTCGCTCATAAGCCTGTGCGCCTCTCTGTTCCGGCGCGTCGAGATCGTCAAGCCCCGGGCCTCCCGCCCCGCGAACTCGGAGGTTTACCTCGTCTGCCTCGGCCGCCTCGGGCCCCCCCCCACCGGCGCCGAGGCGGCCAGGCTCGCCGGGAGCGTCGGCGGCGGGGTTTTCGACGGCGGGGCCGGAGTCCCCGGGGGGCCCCCGCCCGGGGGCGCGCCGGAAACCGAAGCCGCGATCGTCGAGGCGGCTCGGGAGATCCATGGCCGGCAACAGGTCGACTTCCTCCGGGAGGCCGCCGGGGTCTGCAAGCAGGGGGGCGCCGCTGAGAAGGCCAAGAAACTCGCGGCGACCGCTCGCAGGGACGCCGAGGCCAGCTGGCTCGAGCAGAACCCGATCTTCGCCCTCCCGGCCGAAAAACGCCTGGCGACCTGCTCTCGGGGCGCCGGGCCCGTGAAAGTGTAGCCTGCAGGCGCGGGCGACCTCCACGCAGCGGGGTTTTTTCCCGGAGACCTCCCGCGCCTACTATACCCTCCGCGGCCCGCCTGAGTCTTTATGGCGTCGCTCCCGCAGCTGCGCGGGGTCGGGGCTGCCCGCTCCGACCCCGATTCGCTCCCTCAGAAGTCCCCCCGAAGTATGATCCTCCAGGGGGGTAGCTGCCCCTACGACTCGCCCCGTGCCCAGGTTATGGCTCTCGAGGACGCCCAGGCGGCCGAAGTCGCCGTCGGGCAGTTCTTCCGCGCGCTTTCTGGCCCCAAGCGTCAGATCCTGCTTCTTCGCTGGGAGAGCTCCGAGGCCTTCCGGGGCATCCTTTACGACTCGCCCGATGACATGTTGGCCAGATCCGGCGAAGTCCAGGCTCTGGGGCGAATATTCCCGCGAGTCCGGGAGGTGTTCAAGACCTACGCCGTCGGGTCCGAAGCCCTCGTCCTTATCCTCGACAAGTTCTCGCCCTGCTCCGAGGACGGCGGCGTGCCTTTCGTGGGGATCCTCCGCTTCCCGCTCAGCCGCGCGGTCCGCCCTCGAGAGCCACCTCTGACCACTGACCCACAGTCGTAGTGTACAGCAGTCTCTGCGGGCGCCGCCGCTGGATTGGCAAACTGCAGCGGCTCTCCAGAGAGCTTTGCGAGCTCGCCTCGCCATGGGCGGCGAGGCGCCTCCACGTTTTTTTTTTTGCGCCCGGCGGCCATCTAGAGATTCTCCCTGCTCGAGTACTGCGTGCCCATCTAGCCATGGAAAAAGACGCTTCTCTCGCCGAAACGCCCCCTGCTTCTGACTCTCTGCAGCCGGGGGGGGGCGGCGCCGAAACAGCTTCCGCCCCTGACCCCTCTCAGCAGGCAGGGAGGGGCGACACCGAGGCCACCTCCGCCCCTGACCCCTCTCAGCAGGCAGGGAGGGGCGACGCCGAGGCCACCTCCGCGCCCGCCGCCCCTCGGGCCGAGGAGACGGAAAGCCCCCCCTTTCGGCCCGATAACGTCGCCCCCCCCGCTGAGGGCGGAGCCGGCGAATCTAAGGCGGCCAAGACTGTCTCATTTGCCGAAGGGGCCAAGACCGCTGACGGCCCCAGATCGGGGACGACTGAGCCGACTTTCGACGATGTCTTGAGGTGTCAGGGCGCGCTCGCAAAGCTCTCTGGGGAGCCGCTGGCGGTGCGCACCTCGGTCAAAATACTTAGGATCGCCACTTTCGTCAACAGGAGCTGCGCCGAGTTCCAGACGTGGCGGGCCTCGCTGGTCAGGCAGTTGGGGTCTCCGGTCGAGAACGGGGACTACAGACTCACGCCCGAAAACGCGAAAATATTCAACGCCAAAGTCAAAGAGATGGGCTCCCGCCCTGTACAGGTCGACCCGTCAGTGCGGTTCGCTCTCGCCGAGATCGCGAGTGCAACTTTGTCGGCCGGGGAGCTCGAGAGGCTTTCTATCTTTATCACAGATCTCTGAGTCGGCGCTGCCCGCTTTTTTGTGCGACCTCCATACAGAAAGGGCTCCCGTGAATATGGCCCAGCCGCCTCGGATAGAGCCCCCGATTCTGATCGAATACTTCCACCGCCAGGACCAGCACGAATATCAGCAGTCCAGCGGAGGCGACGCCTTCGAGCGCCGGCCGGTCTGCGCCCGGGAAGCCTGGATCAACTACGAAACGATCCCCCAGGTGCCCCCGCCCCAGACCCCCTGGCCCGGGACGACTCTTGGCCCGGTGACCGGGATCTCGGGGGTCGCCATGACCGCTCTCCCCGGGAACCCGTCCCGGTTTCGCTCGGTCCTCGACCGCTTCACTGACATGGTCCCCGCGAACTACGCCAACGGCGCTTACCAGCCGACACTCCGCGACGACTCGGGGGCGGTCGTCCCTTACAACCCCAGCGTCTGGGTTGCCGACGGCCTCCTCGGAGTTATCGAGTTCAAGTACGGCGTTCCTGATGGCGTTTCTCCGCCCTTCACCTTTGACTACTGGAGGTACAGTGGAGAGTTTGGCATCGGCGGGTCTGAAGTTACGCTGGCTTCCGCTGGGGGGGGGGAGAGCCTCGTAGCCGGAGGGTCCGGGCCGGATCTTACTACCAAGGGCCTGACCGCCGGGGCGGGGGTCACGCTTACTCCCGGGCCGAACGAGATCGTGATTTCGGCCGGCTCGGTTGGCGGCTCGAATACCGCTTCGAACCGCGGCGCCGGCACAGGAGTCTTCGCGGCAAAGGTCCTGGCGGACCTGCAGTTCAAGTCGCTCGTCGCCGGCGCAGGGGTCGGGCTCAGCGATACCCCTTCCGAGATCACGATCTCCGCCGTGGGTTCTGGCGAGGCCAACACCTCTTCGAACCTGGGCACTGGGACAGGCGTCTTCGCCTCGAAGGTCGGCGTCGATCTCCAACTCAAATCGCTGGTTGCCGGGACCGGCGTTGGTCTAAGCGACACGCCTACAGAGATTACGATTGACGCTACCGGCAGCAACGTCTCACTCTTCAGCGCCGGCGGGGGCGAGACTCTCGTCCAGGACGGGGCGGGACCCTCCCTCGCGACCAAGGGCCTTACCGCTGGGGCGGGGATCGGCCTTACTGGTGGCGCGAATGAGGTCACCATCGTCAATACTTCGCCCGCTACCAGCGTCACCCTTGGATCCGCTGGCGGGGCCGAGACTTTGGTTCAAGACGGGGCCGGGCCTGCTCTCGCGACCAAGGGCCTCACTGCAGGGACGGGAGTCAGCCTTACGGGGGGGGCTAATGAGATCACCATCGCTAACATCTCCCCCGCTTCCAGCGTCACGCTCGGGTCCGCCGGCGGTACCGAAACTCTCGTCGTCGACGGTACTGGCCCGGATTTGACCAACAAGGGCCTCACCGCTGGGGCTGGCATTAGCCTCACGGGGGGCGCGACCGATGTCACCATTGCCAATACCTCTCCCGCCTCGAGCGTCACGCTGGGGTCCGCCGGCGGGACCGAATCTCTTGTCGTCGATGGCGCCGGACCGGGTTTGACCAGCAAGGGCCTCACCGCTGGCGCCGGCATTAGCCTCGCCGGCAGCGCAAACGACGTCACTATCGCGAACACCTCGCCCGCTTCCAGCGTCACGCTAGGGTCCGCCGGCGGGACCGAGAGTCTCGTTGTTGACGGTACTGGCCCGGATTTGACCAACAAGGGCCTCACCGCTGGGGCCGGCATTAGCCTCACGGGGGGCGCGACCGATGTCACCATTGCCAATACTTCTCCCGCCTCGAGCGTCACGCTAGGGTCCGCCGGCGGGGCCGAATCTCTTGTCGTCGATGGCGCCGGACCGGGTTTGACCAGCAAGGGCCTCACCGCTGGCGCCGGCATTAGCCTCGCCGGCGGCGCAAACGACGTCACTATCGCCAATACATCCCCAGCCTCGAGCGTCACACTCGGATCCGCTGGTGGGGCTGAGAGCCTCGTCGTCGACGGTACTGGCCCGAACCTGACTAACAAGGGCCTTACCGCCGGGGTCGGCATTAGCCTCACGGGGGGGGCGACCGATGTCACCGTTGCCAATACATCCCCAGCCTCGAGCGTCACGCTCGGATCCGCTGGTGGGGCTGAGAGCCTCGTCGCCGACGGCACTGGCCCGGATCTGACCAGCAAGGGCCTTACCGCCGGTGTTGGTATTAGCCTCACTGGAGGCGCGAATGATGTCACAGTGGCCGCGACCGGTTCGAATATCTCCCTCGTCTCCGCTGGAGGAACTGAGGCTCTGGTCCAGGACGGCGTGGGCCCAGCCCTTGCGACAAAAGGCCTGACCGCTGGGGCAGGCATCAGCCTCACTGGGGGCGCCAACGACATTACTGTCATCAACTCTTCGCCCGCTTCCAGTGTTTCCCTTGGGTCCGCCGGTGGGGCCGAGAGCCTTGTCGCCGACGGCGTCGGGCCGGACTTGACCAACAAGGGCCTCACCGCTGGGGCCGGCATTAGCCTTACGGGGGGGGCTAACGATGTCACCATCGATAACACCTCTCCCGCTTCCAGCGTCACGCTAGGGTCCGCCGGCGGGACCGAGAGTCTCGTCGTTGACGGCACCGGTCCTAGTTTGACCAACAAGGGCCTCACCGCCGGGGCGGGCATCAGCCTTACCGGCGGCATTAACGATGTTACCGTTGCCGCGACCGGTTCGAACATCTCCCTCGCCTCCGCCGGCGGGACTGAGACCCTTGTCCAGGACGGCGTCGGGCCCTCGCTTGCCACTAAGGGCTTGACTGCCGGGGCAGGGGTCACGCTCACTCCCGGCCCGAACGAGATCGTGATTTCGGCCGGCTCGGTCGGTGGCTCGAATACCGCTTCGAACCGAGGCGCCGGCACCGGTGTCTTCGCCGCGAAGGTCTTGGCGGACCTCCAGTTCAGGTCGCTTGTCGCCGGGACCGGTGTCGGCTTGAGCAGCACGGCCGACGAAATCACGATCGATTCGACCGGTAGCAACGTTTCGCTCGTCTCTGCCGGCGGCTCCGAGAGCCTCGTCGCCGACGGCAGCGGGCCTAGTTTGACCAACAAGGGCCTCACCGCCGGGGCGGGCATCAGCCTCACCGGCGGCGCTAACGATGTAACCATAGCCGCGACCGGTTCGAACATCTCCCTCGCCTCTGCCGGCGGGACTGAGACCCTTGTCCAGGACGGCGTCGGGCCGGGCCTCTCCACCAAAGGTCTGACAGCTGGGGCGGGCATTAGTCTCACCGGGGGCGCCAATGAAATTACTGTCGCCAACTCTTCGCCCGCTTCCAGCGTCACCCTCGGGTCCGCCGGCGGGTCTGAAAGCCTCGTCCAGGACGGGGTCGGGCCCGCTCTCACGACCAGGGGCCTCACCGCGGGCACCGGCATCAGCCTCACCGGCGGCGTCAACGAAGTCACGATCTCTGCGACCGGCGAAGCCAACACCTCCTCCAACCTCGGGGCCGGCGAGGGCGTCTTCGCGTCTAAGGTCGGCGTCGACCTCCAGCTCAAGTCCCTCGTCGCCGGGACCGGCGTAGGCTTGAGCAGCACGGCCACTGAGGTCACGATCGACTCAACTGGCAGCAACATCTCGCTCACCAGCGCCGGCGGGACCGAGACCCTCATCCAGGACGGGGTCGGCCCCTCGCTTGCGACCAAGGGCCTCACCGCCGGGACGGGTATTAGCCTTACTGGGGGGGGCAACGAGGTCACCGTCACCAACGCCTCCCCCGCTTCCAGCGTCACCCTTGGGTCCGCTGGCGGGACCGAGTCTCTCGTCGGCGACGGCACCGGTCCTAGTCTGACCAGCAAGGGCCTCACCGCTGGGGCAGGTATCAGCCTCACCGGGGGCGCGAACGATGTCACTGTCGCCAATACCTCTCCCGCCTCGAGCGTCACCCTCGGGTCCGCCGGCGGGTCCGAGTCTCTCGTCGCCGACGGCGCCGGGCCGGATCTAACCAACAAGGGCCTCACCGCCGGAGCGGGTATCAGCCTCACCGGGGGCGCTAGCGATGTCACCATCGTCAATACTTCTCCCGCTTCCGGCGTCACCCTCGGGTCTGCCGGCGGGACCGAGACTCTCGTCGCCGACGGCGCCGGCCCTAGTCTGACCAGCAAGGGCCTCACCGCCGGGACCGGCATCAGCCTCACCAGCGGCGCTAACGATGTCACAGTTGCCGCGACCGGTTCGAACATCTCTCTCGCCTCCGCCGGCGGGACCGAGACTCTTATCCAGGATGGCGTCGGCCCAACTCTCGCGACCAAAGGCCTGACCGCCGGGGCGGGCATCAGCCTCACCGGCGGGGCCAACGAGATCACGATCGCCGCGACCGGCACAAGCGGCGAAGCCAACACATCCTCCAATCTCGGCGCGGGGACGGGCGTCTTCGCTACTAAGGTCGGAGTCGACCTCCAGCTCAAGTCTCTGGTCGCCGGGAGCGGCGTGACCTTGAGTGACACGGCCACCGAGATCACGATCAACTCGACCGGCAGCAATGTCTCGCTCGCCAACGCCGGCGGGACCGAGTCCCTTGTTCAGGACGGCACCGGCCCCACGCTTGCGACTAAAGGCCTGACCGCCGGAACTGGCATCAGTCTCACCGGCGGGGCCAACGAAGTCACGGTATCTGCGACCGGCGAAGCCAACACCTCCTCCAACCTCGGCGCTGGGACGGGCGTCTTCGCGTCTAAGGTCGGGGTCGACCTTCAGCTCAAGTCCCTCGTCGCCGGAACCGGCGTTAGCCTGGGCAACACGGCCACCGAAATCACGATTGACGCAACTGGCAGCAACGTCTCGCTCGCCAGCGCCGGCGGTACCGAGAGCCTCGTCCAGGACGGGGTCGGGCCCGCTCTCGCGACCAGGGGCCTCACCGCGGGCGCTGGCATCAGCCTTACCGGCGCCGCTAACGACATCACTGTCGCCAACTCTTCGCCCGCTTCCAGCGTCACCCTCGGGTCCGCCGGCGGGTCCGAGAGCCTCGTCCAGGACGGGGTCGGGCCCGCTCTCGCGACCAGGGGCCTCACCGCGGGCGCTGGCATCAGCCTCACCGGCGGGGCTAACGAGGTTACGATCTCCGCGACCGGCGAAGCCAACACCTCCTCCAACCTCGGCGCCGGGACGGGCGTCTTCGCTTCTAAAGTCGGCGTCGACCTCCAGCTCAAGTCTCTCGTCGCCGGGACCGGCGTGAGCTTGAGCAACTCGGCCACTGAGATTACAATCGACTCGACCGGCAGCAATGTCTCGCTTGCCAGCGCCGGCGGGTCCGAGACCCTCATTCAGGATGGCACCGGTCCTACGCTCGCGACCAAGGGCCTTACGGCCGGCGCCGGTATTAGCCTCACCGGCGCCGCCAACGACGTCACCATCGTCAACACCTCTCCGGCTTCTGGTGTCAGCTTGGCCTCCGCCGGCGGGACCGAGTCCCTCGTTCAGGACGGCATCGGCCCTACGCTCGCGACCAGGGGCCTCACCGCCGGCGCGGGCATCAGCCTCACCGGCGCCGCCAACGACATCACCGTCGCTAACACTTCGCCAGCTTCCAGTGTCACCCTCGGGTCCGCCGGTGGTACCGAGACTCTCGTCGCCGACGGCACCGGCCCTAGTCTGACCAGCAAGGGCCTCACCGCCGGGACGGGCATCAGCCTCACTGGGGGCGCGAATGATGTCACAGTTGCCGCCACCGGTTCGAACATCTCTCTCGCCAGCGCCGGTGGGTCCGAGTCCCTCGTTCAGGATGGCACTGGCCCCACGCTCGCGACAAAGGGTCTGACCGCTGGGACGGGTATCAGCCTCACCGGCGGGGCTAACGAGATTACAATCTCCGCGACCGGCGGCGGCGAAGCCAACACCTCCTCCAACCTCGGCGCCGGGACGGGCGTCTTCGCGTCTAAAGTCGGCGTCGACCTCCAGCTCAAGTCCCTCGTCGCCGGGACCGGCGTAGGCTTGAGCACCTCGGCCACCGAGATCACAATCGACTCGACTGGCGACAATGTTTCGCTCACCAGCGCCGGCGGGGCTGAGACCCTTATCCAAGACGGCACTGGGCCCGCGCTCGCGGCGAAGGGACTCACCGCCGGGACAGGCATCAGCCTCACTGGGGGTGCTAATGAGGTCACCGTCGCCAACACTTCTCCCGCCACCAGCGTCACACTCAGCTCCGCCGGCGGGACCGAGACTCTCGTGCAGGACGGCGCAGGCCCAGCCCTCGCGACCAAGGGACTGACTGCCGGGACGGGCATCAGCCTCGCCGGCGGGGCTAACGCCATTACGATCTCCGCGACCGGCCCCGGCGAAGCCAATACTGCTTCGAACCTTGGGTCGACCGTCGGGCGCGTTGGCATATTCGACTCCAAGGTCGGGGTCGACCTTCGGTTCCGTTCGCTGGTCGCCACCGGCGCCATCGCCATAACCGCCAACTCTCCTGCCGCCGGTGAGATAGAGATCAGCGGTGCCGGCGGCGGGCTGCTCTCTCGCCCCTGGCGCGCCGTTGATAGCAAAACCACCGGGGTTAACGGTGGGACTTACAGCCCAGCGAATACATGGGCCACTCGCAGCCTCAACCTGCTTACAGGGAATCCCGGGGCCGAAGTGCAGCTCGCGGCCGCCCCTGCGGGCCCAAACCAGCTTCTGATCGAGCCAGGTCGCTACTGGATCCTTGGCTCGGCCCCCGCCGTCGGGATCAACACCCACAAAATCCGAGTCCAGAACATTACCACGGGGACCACCGCCATCACCGGCTCTACCGCCCAAGCTGCCTCTGGATTCTTCGGTATCGTCGCGGGGTCCAGCTCGCTCCTGTCGGGCGAGATCACCGTCCCCGCCCCCTCAGCGCAAGTGTTTGAAGTCCAGCACTTCGGGTCGTCCACCCGGACAAATACCGGCTTCGGCGACGCCGTCGGAGCTCCCGGCTCACCTGAGATCTACACGGTTTTAGACATCCTGCAAATTCTCTGAGCGCGCTCCCCGACTTTTTGCGCCGTTGATAGGACCGCCTCATGGAGGTGCCGAATCTCTACAGACAGAGCATCTTCTGCCTTCACGGCCCGACCGGCACGCTTACGGCCGACGCCGGAAGCAGCGACACCACTTTCTCCGTGCAGGCCGCGGTGCTCTCCGATGTGACTATCGATGTCGGTTCTACTGTGCGCCTCGAGGCCGGTGCCGACGTCAGCGACACGATGAAAATCATTGCCGTCGACCACAACGCGAACACCTTCACCACCAGCTCCGGGCCAGGGAGAGCGTTCCTGGCCTCGGCCCCCACGACCGTTGCCCGCCTTCCCCACTGGGCCGACGTCTGGACCGGGTCTCCCGACGATCTGACCGAGTGCCCCGAAGACCCCGCGCATCCTGTTCAGGCGGGGAGCGCGAAACTCCGCGGAATCAGTGGCGCGGGCAGTTGGGTCGTGACTGACACCCGCCCCACTGGGACCCTCGGTGGCAGCTACCCGGCGAAGAAAGTCTGGACCCAGCGGGTGCTTAACTCGATTTCCGGCAACTCCGGCCAGGCGGTCCAGCTGGGCGCCCCTCCGGCGAGCGACAACCAACTCCTTATCGCTGACGGCGCCTACATGGTCTCCGCCTCGGCCCCGGCCATTCGCCTCGGAAATCACAAAATCCGGCTGCGGAACGTTACCGATGGCCTCGACTCCATAGTTGGGGCTTCTGAGCGCAGCGACCCGACTGTGTACAGGTTCCGCAGTAAGGACCAAGACTCCGACGACAGCGACGGCGACGGCGACGGGTCCGCGATCCCCACCGGAAGCCGGGCCGTCCTCGAAGGGGTCCTCAACGTGACCGCCGGGCCCAAAGTTTTCGAACTCCAGCACTATGGGACCTCCAGACGTCGCGAGACCTACGGGCTGGGCGATAGTGTTGGAGCCCCGGGCGTTCCCGAGGTTTACACGATCCTGACCATTTCCCGCCTTGTCGTCTGAGGCCCTGCTCGCTCCGTCAACGGCGTGATGCAATCGGTGGCGCCCTTTTTGGAGACAGGGTTTGCGTTGTATACGCTTGTGTATACCTTTCTCATGTCGAGCGCCACCTTGTACAAGCACGCGATTTTCAGCCTCCATGGGGTCACGGGGACTCTCGCCGCCGACTCGGGGAGCGCCGATACGACTTTTACGGTCTCCCCCTCCGTCCTCGCTGACGTAACGATCGACGTCGGCTCTATGGTTACCCTCGCCGACGGGGGGAACACTAGCGGCGTGATGACGATAACCGCCATTGACGAAGTCGCGGAGACCATCACCACCGATTCGCCGCCCGGGTTCGCGTTCCTCGCAGCGACCCCCACAAACGTCGTCCGTATCCCCCACTGGGCCTACCAGTGGACTGAGAGCTCGACCCCAATCACCGTCAGCCCCGAAGATCCTACCCATCCAGTCCAGGCCGGGAGCGAAAAAATCGTGAGTGTGCGGAAGCCCGAGGCGGTTTATGTTTCGCAAAGCCAGTCCGGAAAAACCCGCCCACAGGCAAGCCCCCTGGTCGTCGAAGCCGCGGCCGGGCAGACCGGAGTCGTCGTGAGTCATAGCTGGCCATTCGACGTTACGCTGAGCCGGATCACGTGTTTCGTCGAGGCCGCCAACAAGGAGGACCGCCTCTTCTTCGAAGTTGGGCCGGACTCGCCCGCAGGGCCTGTGACCTCCGCGGTGAGCCCTGGGGACACAGTGATCAACGTTAACGCCTCCGCGGCCGCCAACCCCAAAATTCGCCCAGGGATGATGGTGAAGCTGAGCGAAGGCGGAACTACAGATTCCCTTGGGCGTCTGGTCGCGGTGGACCGAGTCGCGAAGACCTTCACGGTCGAGACTGCCGCTGTTAACTCTTTCACCACCGCTGGGCAACTTCTCCTGACGATTGTACCGGCCTGGGACCTTCCCCTGCCGGGTTTTCAGGTGAGGTTCTCCGTCGCAGGAGACGCGATCCAGGGTTCGGAGGTTCCTGTTGGGATGTCGTTCCGGATCACATACGACAACAATGGGGCCTCCGATTCGCGCCTCTTGGTGTACTTCGGTTTTAAGACATGAGGGTCCATTTGACACTTCTCCGCGCGGGATGTTTTTTCGCCTAACCTTTCTCGTCTGCTTAGCCGCGGCTTTTGCGGAAAATGGCCGGCCCGCATCCAGGAAAAATTCGAGTTCGGGCGCTCGGGCTCAAAATTCTCCCCCCTCTCCCCAAACGGGTAACATTTCTAAACAATTCGGGTAATAAAAAGTCGGGTAGCTGCTCGAAACGAAAATAGACAGACTCACGCCCAGCCCAAATTGCACAAAACGGGTAAGGTGCGACTGAACCAAACGGATAAAGTCCATCTTGCACAAAACTTCTCATGCAGAAATCCCCGCCGACCGCCGAGAAAAAATCCGAGTTCGCGGTCTCGGGCTCAAAATTCTCCCCCTTCTCCCCAAACGGGTAACATTTCTAAACAATTCGGGTATTAAAAAGTCAGGTAGCGGCTCGAAACAGGGATAGACAGGCCCAAGCCCGACTCGAATTGCACAAAACGGGTAAGGTGCGACTGAACCAAACGGGTAAGGACCATCTCGCGCGAAACTTCTTATGCGGAAATCTCCACCGGTCGCCGAGGAAAAATTCGAGTTCGCGCTT
>Ga0180433_10001417_pt1 | contig 39996 bp, 59 predicted proteins | sample SS_ome_8_FD_132980 | JGI IMG/M metagenome (GOLD analysis project Ga0180433, IMG submission 132980) | Hypersaline lake sediment archaeal communities from the Salton Sea, California, USA - SS_1_D_1 metaG | ecosystem: Environmental > Aquatic > Non-marine Saline and Alkaline > Hypersaline >... | reverse complement strand
TACAGATTCCAAAGTTACGATAGAGCGTGGGGATGTTACTGGTAGCCTGTTCCCGTCTTACTTTGTAACCGAAGTGTCAGTGGGGCCGACCGCGAACGAGGTCATAGCTGCCGTTGCTATTGGCTTGGTGACAACTGCCAGTAGAACATTAGCAGCAACTAGAACTGCTGCTTCCGCAGTTGGATTAGCATTAACTGTTAGTAAGGGCTTTATCAAGCAGGCTTCATCAGCGATAGGTTTAGTAGTATCTGCCTCTAAAACACTGGCAGCGACAAGGGCTGCCTCGGTTGCCAGCGGGCTTATTACTTTCGCTTCGCATATCTACGAAGGTGGTGGTGAGTTTTTCTCCGTTACTGCCTCGACTGTGGTTGGGCTGGTAACATCGGCCTCCCGCACATTAGGTGCAACCCGTGAACCGTCCACTCTTGCGATAGGGCTGGCAACTTCCGCTTCGCAGATATTCGGCAAGGTAGTATCCGCAGCCGTGGCTGTTGGACTAGCGATAACAGCCAGCAGGGGTGCTGCGACATTCACCAGAACTGCATCCAGTATTGTAGGTTTGGCGGTAACAGCAAGCAGAACTTTGGGGGTTACGAGGGCTGCTTCTGCGGTTATAGGGTTGGTAACTTCAGTCGTGGTCGGTGCTGGCGATGTGTTCAAGGTTATTGTGGCTGCTGGCAGGGTTCATTCAGTCATACTGGCTGAAGGCTTTGTCCATAAAGTTAAAACTGCTGCTGGCAGGATACATAAAGTAATTGTAAATGAAGGGGGTAATGAATAATGGAAACATATTATCGTGGTGAGACTCCCAAGTTATTCGCCGTGTTCAAAACTCAGACTATAAGCGATGATGGGGTTGTGTCCGATGGGTCATTAGACGACCCCGACACTTCCATTCAAATCATCATTGAGGATAACACGAGTGATGTCGTTCAGGCGTTGACCAACATGGAGAGAGACTCTACTGGCAAGTATTCCTTTTCTGGATACACCATCCCCGTTACTGCAAACTGTGGTGTCTGGAAATACGAATGTAGGGGAACAGACGCTACTAAGGTCTCTACTGGTAGAGGGAGCTTTGAGGTCAAGGAGGAAGTCGTATGAGCGTGACATTAACTACTTTTTTGGATAAAGTCTCTATCCATCTTGACGATTACATAACAGGGACAACCGACTCGGACGGCAACACGGATAAGACTACACTCATAGATTCTTCTCTGTGTAAATATCCCGACCATTACTTTGGCGGTGCTGAAAGAAACCCCGAATGGTGGGCTTATGTAGGGACTGAACTGCGTCCCGTTAAAGATTTCATCGGCAATACAGGGACGATTGTCGTTCATAACGCCTTTACATCACAGGTATCATCTTCTACTTCTTATTCTCTACATAGATACGATAGGGATAAGAAGATATTAGCCTGCAATCTTTCTTTGTATGAAAGTTATTCCGACTTCTACTTGAGGGTAGATGACGAGACAACTTTGGACGGACTGGGGTCAAGCGACGTTGATTATGAAGTTCCATCGGACTTTGCGGAATTTCCCGACCAAATCTGGAAGAAGCACACATCGAGCGACAAGATAACCTACACCCAAATCACGGACTATGATGCCAAATTAGTAGATGGTACGTGGAAGTTCTATGCCAATATCACAAAAGACGACGACATTCTTTTAATTGGCAAGAATTACCTGACTCAATTCACCACAAGCGATGATACATCTACCACCGAACTAACCGACGGGCAGGCTAACACTGTGTCCTATCTGGCAGCTTCTATCTTTTGCAGGATGCTGGCAGGAACGGTAAACGCCACAGATAGCGGAAGGTTTGATGCTATGGCGCAGAGGTTCAGGGACTTATACAACGAAAATGCCAACAAAAGTAGAATGGGGAGGTTAACTCCACCCAAGTCGGGTTTCGACTGGGCACCCACTCAAGACAAAGGAACCCCGTGGTTGCATGAAGCATGAATAAAGAAGAGATAATACAAAATAACAAACCCCAATACCTCTCGGCACAGCGGTACAATCAACTAACCGACGCTGAGAAGTCCGAGATGAGAAAACACTTAAGGGAAGCGGGCTTTGACGTGGACGACTACGAAGCGAAGATGAAAAAGCTGTGGCCTAAAGAACATATCAGAACAAGGACTTGGAGGAAATAATGGGGGCAGATAAGTACGATTTTATTATCACTTATAGTAGCACCGATTATGAGTATATGCTTCGGCAGCAGGGCCAAACAAAAGATTTTAATATCTCCGATGCTCCGCTTACACCACAGACATTAGTAACCGAATCCGCTTCTCCGACTAATCTACAACCAGAAAGAGAGATCCAGATTTCTCAGGTAGACTGGCGTAAGGGATTTCAGGACTTCAAATTAGACGACCAATATAAGTATTACGATTCCGAAAACTGCGATGCAAGGTTCAAGAACGAGGTTACTTTAGCTCCTAAGAAATTGAGTGCTATTTCCTTTGGAAGCGAGCCAGCGACTGCCACAGTAACAGATGGTGGATTAGAGGTTTGGGATAATGAAAGTACACTTACTAATTGGACTTCTACGGGAGATGGCGTGACCATGTCTGTCACTCAAGCGCATGAGGGGACATATAGTGCAAGGGTATCCGAAAACGATGCTGGCACAATCTATCAGGATATTGATTGGGATGTTAAATATCGGGGAACATCATTTACATTCACCGCATGGTTTTTTAGCGGTAGCAGTGGTACAGAAGGATGGGTAGGCATAGATGATGGGGTAGACGAAACAGAGGGGACGGATGCCATAACAGAAACTATCACATGGCAACAAGGAACTGTAAGCAAGAGATTGAGCCAAAGTGCCACACGGCTACGGCTAGTTATACATTATGATGCCGATGTAAGCTATGTCCACCTGGATGACGCTGCCGTTACTTATGATGACTGGGAATATGGTGCAGTTACAGATATAGTGGAGTTCGGCGATGATATTGTTGTCTCAATGGGGAATTGTTTATTCAATATCGCTTCGGGTTCGGCAGTTCAAATAGGTACTTTGCCTCAAACCATCACCGATCTTTGCGTGTTTGAAAACTATCTCTACATCGCACAAGGTTGGAGTGATGAGTATTACTATACCGCAGATTTAAGCACGTTCACAGAGTGTACTCTATCTAATTCTACCGCCAAGTATATGGCTAACATCGGCGGTTCTGTCTTTCTTATCTCGGATACCAACAGCACATTAAGAAGCAGCGATAATCCGATAAACGGGGGTACGGCATTTTCAACACCGTATCAGGTTGATAGTGATGACTGGGACATTACGGGACTGGTTGACCATGAAGATACATGGTTCGTTAGAAAGCAGGACTCTGTTTATTATCTTTCTGGCAGCGATGTCCTCGAACTAATCCCCGAAATATCTTCAGAGGCTTCTACTACCTATACTTATGGATTGTATTACTGGAAGGGGAATTTATATATCGGTTCGGGTACTAATTCACTCTATGAGTATGACGTTTCTTCGGGGACGATTACTACACTTTCACCTACTAAATATGCCGTTGGCGACTCGGACTATGACGAAGAACTATTGGCAGTCTGTGGCGATGAGACATATCTCTATGCTGCTTTTGATAACGGTTCGGATATTAAAATCCTATCAGGTAGATGGGAGAATGTAGAGGGCAGTACCGACTTCTACTGGCACCCGCTTTATACGTTAAGCTCTCACAACGATATAACCTCCATGCTCATTTCCAGTTTATCAGGTTCTAAAAGGTTATATGTGGGGACGGATACTTATACAGATGGGATTATCCCCTATTTCATACCAGTGGGATATTCCCAACCCTACACTGAAACTGGGTATGAATGTCAATCATCGGGGACTTTCTACGCACCCTGGTATGTGTCTAACTTCCCCACCGAAACTAAATACTGGAAGTCGGTTGACTTTACCAGTATTTGCTGTACGGATAAGACTTCCATAACTCCGTATTATCAAATCAAAGGCGGTTCATGGACTGCAATGACGGCTTTAACCACAAGTGCATATTCAGGAGGGTATCCTTCGGAGACTACTGATTCAAGAGATATAGGACAATCTTCCGAAAGAATAAGGTTCAAGTTTGCTATGGCTGCTTCTGTGGACGAGTATACACCTATTCTCTACGGTAAAGGTGGTGCTGGGATTGTAACTTATGCCGTCCTTCAGCCAACAAGGAAGCAACAGATAACCGCCACTATTCAACTGGCACCTGAAATCAGGTTAAGAGATAACATGGTGGAAGAAAGGACTGTTTCTACCGACTTATCTAATCTAAGAACTATCTATGACGCTGGTGGGGAGATAACCATAACCGCACCAGATGAGACTACATATACTTGCGTCTTTGCCAGGGACGGATATACTGAGCAATTAGCCTATGACGAGACTATGAGAACGGAAGTCTGGTGGGTTACACTTAAGCTATTGGAGACATGATGGATGTAAAGTTTATTGTGAATACAGGCGACCACAAGGGAGATGAATACTCCTATACGTTAGCAACCATAAACGGCAAGAAGGCATGGAATATCACACCCTTATTCAAGCCAGCACCCTCCATGATTAAGAATAGAATAGATATGGTTATCGAGTGTCGGGAGCATAATATCAATAGGGCGGGTGTTAATGAACTTGCCTTAGTCAATAAAATACTCGATGAGCTTTCAGCCGTGGCAACCGAGACCGAGCCAGCCACATTAAAAGGTTTAGATAATAAGGAAAGATTTATTAAAATAGACCAGGACGGGTTTGAGGTAACAACTGAACTACTGGAAAAAGATAAATCCCCAGAATACAGAGTAAAACTTACCTGTTGGGGATTGTACGACTACTAAAATAGAATAACATCTCCCTGCTTTTTAGCGGGGGGATATTTTTTTATGCCTAAATACAAACCTTACGAGTAAATAAAGCTAGATTTGGCACTTGACAAGATTTTAAGGGCATGATTTACTTATAAGAAATCCGCGAAGATAACAGGCACAAGAAGACACCCTTAAGGGAAAGCGGATTATATAAGATAATCCGAAGGTTCTTATTGAAAGTAGGTTATGAAGGTACTCAGTTCGGCCCGCAGGTATTAAGAAGGTCGTTTGGTGTATTCCACCTGAAAGACGGTGGAAATCTTAAATCATTATCCTTAATTCTGGGGCATTCTAATATAACAACCACAGCCAACTACTACACGCCCCTAATGGTAGAAGATGTTATCGCAATTCACCATAAACATACGCCGAGTAAGGTATTCCACAGGCTGAAATAAACATGGAACTTGAAGAAAAGGAAACCACAATCAACTTCGATGAATCATCCCCCGATGCCGACCTATTAACCTACAGCAAATCACTCCAGACAAGAATAGAGAAAAGAATAGGCATAAAGCCTTATTTTAATAATGGTTATGGAGGGAAGCTCTATACCATACCTAAAAAATTAGTAACCATAAAGATACCACGCAAATATTCTGCCGAAACACGGAGGAAAATGGGTGAGAGGTTGCAGAGAAATCGCCTAATCGGTGAAAAAACCATTGGGGAACAAGGGAAATTTAGGGGTAAAAGAGTTAAGCCGAGTAATAACACCCAGAGAAGAAAAGGGGGTTAAAAATGGTAGTTTTTACAAGAGAAATCAATCAAGCGGTATTAGGGGAATACGGACTGATGGGGTTTAGATTAGAAGAAGACGACCACATACTTAAACTCTATTTCAAGGACAAATTTATTGCTTATCCGACTTCCAGTGTAACCGTAGAAGAACTAAGGACTATCTGTGAAGAAGAGATAAGGGAACTAAACCTATGTATAGAGTATTAAGAACAATGCATGAGAATCTTAAAACCTACAGGCCGATGAAACGAAGGTCGTTTAATAATCTCATTGGAGAGATGGGTGAATGTTGCAAGAAACACGCCAACCTTGATGTTTCTTTTAATTGTGAGGACACAGGGGTCTGCCCCTATGCGTGGCGATGCGAGGTTATGTACTCAGCGATATGCGATAGGATGGATTAAAAATGATATACGAGTGCGTAGTATGTGACACTAGATTTCATTACGAAGATGGCGAACATAAGAATGGTTATTTAGTCTGCCCATCATGCTGGAGCGAGGATTTAAGGTTAATAGAAGATTCATTAGAGGTTGATGCCTTTGAGATTCCCATTAAAACGCTGGCAGATGCAGACTTCAATAAAAATATATGGTGGAGAGATGAAGCCAGAATAAAAGTCGTAGACGCCGTAATAAACGCTCTTGACCCCTACGATAAAAAGAGATTGAAACTATACCAAGAGAGGAATAATCCATGCAAGGAGGTTGAATGACTACAGCAATGGCAAAGAGTGAAAAGGCATTACAAAATTTCACAAATCAAGAACTTGACCTTATCAAAAAGACGGTGGCTAGGGATGCCACAGACCAAGAATTATCTCTATTCCTTTACACGGCAAGCATGAGGGGACTTAACCCACTCACAAGGCAAATACATTTTGTTAAGCGTGGTGGGCAGGGAACAATCCAGACAGGGATAGATGGCTTTCGGTTGATAGCGGAACGAACTGGTAAGTATGCCCCTGGGACAAAGCCCACAAACTTTGAGTATGACAGCAGGGGGAATCTATTAAGGGCTACTGTATTTGGAATAAAGATAATGAATGGACAGGCATTTGAGTTTTCTGCTACGGCTAAATTTAACGAATATAAAGTTGACAGTAACCAGATATGGAGAAAGATGCCCGAAACCATGTTGGAGAAATGTGCTGAAGCCAAGTTATTACGAAAGGGTTTTCCAGAGGAACTATCAGGATTATATACCAATGAGGAAATGGCTCAAGCCGATAATGTTATTACTGAATTCCATGAGGCAGAAGAACCAAGTCAAATAACACCAGAATTTGAACAGGAATTAGAACCTGAAATAGACAATAAAAATCCCTATGCACATTTTCTTGAGATGTGTCCTGAGCATGGCGATAGCTGGAAGGTTAATAAATTTGGGAAAAGATACCATAATATCGTAGATAACCAATTCTGTAATTTCAATGACCAAATAAAAATTATTCTAAAGGCTAGGGCTGAGGAAGCTAATATGAATGCATCAAAAGTCAATGATTGGTGTAAGGAAAATTATGGTAACAGGACATGGAGCAAATTATCAGAAAAGGAACAGGTTGAAGCTCTATGGGAGATAGATAAATTGGGTGAGCAAAAAAGCTCCAATTTGCTAATAGAGGAAGCTAAAAAGTTGGGTGCGGTTGAGGTAGATGCGACCGAAGAGGAATGATGCCTAAGAATATTTACAAACTCAAAGACGGCACAGTCGTGCCAGGTGTTACCACGATAATCAATCAATTAGATAAGCCACAGCTTATTCAATGGGCATGGAAGTTAGGTTGTGAGGGAAAGGACTGGCGAGAAGAAAGAGATAGTGCTGGCGATATTGGGACACTGGTGCATGAAGCTGTCTTACATTTCTTCACCGGTGAAGCGATTGACTTGCATGACCAGACCGTGGCGAAGTGCTTTGGTAAATTCCTCCACTGGTGGAACGAAGAGATAAAAAGATTGGGTGAACCTAAAGTAATAGTAGAACAACCAATGGTATCCGAGAAATTAAAGTATGGCGGACAATTTGACCTCTACTTTGTAGATTGGCAAAGACGGGCTGATGTTAAAACGTCAAATGGTATTTATGATTCCTTTTGGTTGCAGCTTGCAGGCTATGACATACTCGGCCTAGAAAATAACCAAAAGGTTAAATGTCACCAGATACTCTGGTTGCCCAAAGACGACAGATTTGCCTGTCCCATACGGACAGACCTACGAAAAGAGAAAGGGATATTCAAGCACCTTCTTGAGATTTATAAATTAAGACATGATAATGACTGATAAGGGGTATGATAATGGGTGTAAATATAAAAAGGTCTATGCAGACTATTATCAACGTCTCCTCCTTTTTGATATAGGTGGCGGGATAGGAAGTGGTGAAGCCTATCCCGCTACCACTGAACATTAAGAATTTAATAGTGCTGGTGGCAAGAAACCAGTCCCCCTGCTTGCTTAAATGTTGAGGGGTGTACCGACAGCCAGCACAGAGCTTTCGCTACTGTAGCTCGAATGGGTTGCAGGAGAATATTCTAGCGAAGGCAAGGTGGGGTGCCAATAGACGGGTAAATGGTGAGGATACTAGATAGGCTCACCAGCCCCGCCCAGAATGAGTGAAATGAGCAAAGGAATAACTAGGCAACAAGCCGAGGATAAATTGGCGCATCTGGAGTACGCCGCATTGAATAGCCCGTATATCCAAGGAATAAGCTCTATGGGTATTGATGTGGCATTTAGAAGATGCCCTAAACGAGATGGAGGTAATATCAAGAAGGGAACTCAATGGGGGAAGCTAACCTATTGCAACTACTCTATGAATATGCCTTTATCCCGTCAGCAGGCTATTGACTGGATGATGCTGCCTTTAAAAGTAAAGCAAGCAAAGATAGCAATGGCACAAATGAAGGTATGCGCTATCTGTGGCAATGAAGAAATGGGACAGGACGACCCAATAAATCCTAGGCGATGGGGGCGTTTACGGTATCAAGAGAAACCTATGGATATTTGCCCTGACTGCATCAAAGAAATATACGAGGAGTCCTATAGACCTTGGGAAAATAATTGACTGCCCAAAAGGGCTATAAGGTGAAATGAGACAGAGAACAATACTCGCACAATTCAAGCAAGACTGCTATCTCAAGAAAAGCCGAAGCATTGCTGGAGACGCTAAATGTTGGCAGGCACGCCAAAGGGCTTACAAGTTTCTACTGGAGGCGACCGGAGATGTGGGAGTCCAAAGGCATGTACGCCTAATTAAAGGGATTCTCGATAATGCAGAACGCAATGCAACCGCCCCAAAGGGCTATTCTGAGAAGGGGGAACAATGAACAAGATTGAGAGAGTAAGAGAGAAAATAGCAGACAGGCTGTATCAGCAATATCGTGGAGATGTGGTGCCCTATAAACCACTCAAAGATGCAGATAACGACTGGCAAAGGGAGTTCAATGTAAGGGCAGCCGAAATCATGCGCATAGACGGCATAGAGGTAAGGGCAGATGACCAGAGTTTGCCTGAAAATGATTGGTGGCATAAGTATGAAACGCTATTTGAAGCATACTGTGCAGGAAGGAACGATATGCTCAAAGCTGGCTTCAAGAAGGTAGAACCATTGACTTTTACTGAGAAAGTAAACCCCTACGAGATTGCTAGTGGTGGGTTTGAGGTAGAACCCCTGAAAGGAGAACAATGACATTAGATGGAGCCATCGAGAGAAACAATAAATACCTGATAGGGCAAGGTTACGAGGGGATGATATACCAAAACAGAGACCTGGTCCAAAGCGAGGTTACAAACAAACCCCCAAACACATACAAAAGCGAAAGCGATTTGGATCTAATCACCATGCCTATAAAGGTGAAAATATCATTATTAAATCTGGCAGAACTAGAGCTTTGCATGGTTATCCGAACAGACCTTGAGAAATCTGTGGCAATGTCCATGCTGAAAGACATCATAAAGACGGCAATACGAGAAACAATAAGCCAGAGACTGAATGACTGCTCAGTTGAGGTATGACGGGAAATGCCATTAACAGACTATGAGATAGAAGCAATCGACGCAAGCCTGCACGCAATATCTCATATAATCGCCGTTCAGCACCGCACCCTGAGAATTCTTGACTGGGAAGTGGAACAAAGAAGAAGACAACAACTTAACCTTGAAAAGAGAATATATGCCTTGGAAGATAAATACCCTAGGAAGAAGAAACCACCCTACAAGAAATATACTATTTAATATTAATATTATTATTTTATTAATTATTATGGTGATTTGGGTTTATTTGCGTGAAGTGCGTGAAGTTTTACGAGTGGTTGCGTGAAATTATAAGAAATGCGTGAAATGCGTGAAATGCGTGAAATTATATGGCAGAAAGATTAATAGATAAAGTAAGGGAGGTACTGGAAGGTGCTGAAGGCAAGGTTATACACCTGAATGAACTAAGGCGTGAACTTATGTTACAGCCAAGAACTCCAGAGTGGGAGTCCATAAGGAAGACAATGCAATTGCTATCAAAGGATAGGGTTGTAAAGCCATCGGGTTTAAGGGATGGTAATTACAAGGTGCTAAAACCCATTAATTGTGTGCCGTTCACGTTAGACGGCGATGACAAAGAGGGAATATTAGATGTTCGTTTTCCTAGAAGTTACATAGATGATAGCTCGTTTGACTTTCAGGATAATGTGGAATTGTCGGAGGGAGATTTAATCTTAATCACAGGCGAAACTAATTACGGTAAGACGGGGATTGCTGTTTCATTTCTGGCAGAGAATTTGGGCTTATTGGAGGCCACAGACTTAATGGGAAGTGAATACAACTCACCAGACGGACAGATTTCACCCAAGTTCAAGCGAAGATTAAAGAGAATGAACTGGGCTAAATGGGATGATGAAAACGGAATGAGGTTCAACTTGTGGCCTATCGAGCATGATTATGAAGATTATATCGTACCGAACCATTTAACGGTAATTGACTGGCTGACCATACCTGGGGAATTCTGGATGATAGATACTGTAATGAAAACTATCAAGAACTCTATCGGCAGAGGATTGGCGATTGTCGTTACCCAAAAGAACAAAGGTGCTGAGTTTAGCGAGGGTGGGCAGAGAGCTAACAGATATGCCGATTTAGTCTTAAAGATAGACAGGTTTGGCGATGGGGAAAGTTTACTAACAGTAGATAAGGTCAAGGCTTCTAAAGGTAAATCCCCTTCGGGTAGAACATTCGCCTTTGGCTTTGCCGATTACGGGGCGAATCTAATCAATATCAGAGAGGTTGTCAAATGTCCTAAATGCTTCAAGAAGGGATATGTCAAAGTCGGGAATGAATATAAAAGATGTCCTTTATGTGAAGGCAGGAAATATATTGATAAATAGGAGGGACTAAATGAAGATGGTAAAAGCGTATAAATTGGCAAGACCCGATGGTTGGGATTTTTATACAGGGGAAACTATCAACTATCGAGAGAATATCGGGCGGGTTGTCAAATGCCCGAACGGGAACGCCAAATTAGGCATTTGCTCAAAAGGTGTCATTCATGCAAGCAAAAACCCCAACGATTGTTTTGTTGGAGCAAGGGTCCCGTGCTCTGCCTATAGAGTAGAGGGGAAGCCTGTCTGTGGGGATAAAGAGAAGTGGGGCTTTCTTGATCTTGCGGTGCTGGAGGAAGTCCACGACCTCGACAAGCTATTCGGTTGGAAGTACTCAGAAGCAATCAATCCCATAAAACCATTGCAAGGCAAAAGCAAGAAGCCAACAAAAGATGACATAGAGCTGCTACATAGATGGATTAGCATCAGAGATTCAGTCTGGGTTTCAGTCTGGGATTCAGTCTCAGTCAGGGTTTCAGTCGGGGATTCAGTCGGGGATTCAGTCTGGGATTCAGTCAGGGATTCAGTCGGGGATTCAGTCAGGGATTCAGTCTGGGATTCAGTCAGAGTTTCAGTCAGGGATTCAGTCAGGGATTCAGTCAGGGTTTCAGTCTGGGTTTCAGTCAGGGATTCAGTCTGGGATTCAGTCTGGACATATATTGGTAGCCTATTTCCGAATATCAAGAAGTGGAAATACATTAAACATAAACGAGGGGAGTATCCCTTTCAGCCAGCAGTAGATTTATGGAAACGGGGTTTTGTGCCTTCTTATGATGGTGAAACATGGCGACTTCATAGTGGCAAGAATGCCAAGATAGTTTATGAGATGGAGGGAAAATGAGGGAGAAGATAGCAGAGGTATTGCATGAATGGTATTACCATGAAATACATGAAGCTGTGGCTGATGCAGGTCTTATTACTCTTTCTTGGGAAATAATTAATCTACTCAAACAGGAGATAGAGGGGGTGGAGAATCCCGAATCTGACCGATATTCTGGATTTTGTGGGGAATGGACAGGCTTTGAAGATTGTCGCCAAGCCATCCTTGAGAGGTTGAAATGACATCACCACAGAAACTATCACGCTGGCGAGGCTCTAACTTCGAAAGGGCAATAGCCAAGCTTGTTCATGGTGTAGTCTGTGGGCGTTCTAAGGCTGTTAGGGTAGATGATAAATGGATTCAGATTAACCCACAGCGACCACCAGACGTTATCAATACGTGGGCTTCTTTTGAGTGCAAATCGAAAAAATCATTACCGAAGTGGTTTAGAGATGGCATGGTGCAGGCGATACGCAATGCCCCTGACGGGCATCTAGGCCACATGGTAATTTACGATAGGGAAGAACGCTGTAAATATATTGTGCAGAGGTTCGATGACTGGCTTGACCAGCATGAGAGATAGTTATTACAGGAGGTTTGAATGAGAGAGATTAAGTTCAGGGCATGGGATGAAAGCGAGGGGGGAATGGTTCCTTGGGGGTCTTTATTAAATGACCCTGACGACTGGTTAATTGGGATTCTTAAAGGGGAAACAGATGATATTCTCATGTAATACACAGGACTCCACGATAAGAACGGGAAAGAGATATATGAAGGGGATATAGTAACTTGGATTGAAAATGATATAGAGATTGAAGATTGTATTGTTGAATGTGATGCGCCTAACGGTGGCTATAATCTTAGAAGCGTTGAGTTTGGTGATTACAATGAAATAGATTCCAATATAGAAATGAAAATCATCGGCAATATCTACTCTAATCCCGAATTATTGAGCACAAGTTCAAAAGAATGAGCGATAAGGAGTTATGAAAAAGATACCACAAACAATAAAGCGGGAGGAATTAATAAGTCCAGGCGAATTGATTTATTATTCGCATGACTTAGATGATGGGTTTACTGGTATAGATATGCCTCCAATTTCAGATGCACATTATGGGAACCCCCTCTTTTCACTAAAACATTTCAGGAGAACATTAGAATTTCTCGGAAGACCAAATGCCTATTCGCTACTTAATGGTGATTTATGTGAATCCACATTGCGGACTTCAAAGGGTGAAATCTATAAGCAAGTTGGTTCACCCGAAGACCAGAGGGATAAGATGATAGATTTGCTATATCCGTATAGGGAGAAACTTCTTGGGGCCGTAGATGGCAACCATGAAGACAGGATATGGAGAGAGGCAGGTATCCATATCATCAGGGATATAGCTAGGGCTTTGGGTATCCCCTATAGACCAGAGGGGTTACTCCATAAGATTAGCTTTGGGAAGGGGAATAGTAACCATTCTGATAAGCCTTTTGTATTCTGGGTGTATCAGACTCATGGGTATGGAGGAGCTAGAACAACGGCAGCAAAAGCAGTTAAGGTTGAAAGAACATCTTTTTGGATACACGCTGATTGTTATTTAATGTCGCATGACCATGTGGTAAATACTGCACCATCAGTCTATCTTCTCCCAGACCCTAGAACTAGAAATGAAAAGAGCGATAACGGGGGAGAGACAGGATTCAAAGTAGGTAGGGTAAAAGCTCATAGGAAGATGCTGGTAAAAACCAATGCCTATCTTAAATGGGGTGGCTATAGTGAATTCGGGGGTTTCCCCCCTACTGATTTAGCTACTCCGCTTGTTAAATTCTTAACCCCATATACACCCTATTGGGAGGAATTACCAGATAAGCCCAGACAGGCAGTTAAGGTTATTGTATAGGAGGAGACATGAAACCCAAAACAGCAAAACAAATAAATCAAGAGATGGGGGTATTTACTGAATATTGGGCGCAATCAGGTGAACCCACTATGTTAGAGCGTACTATTTGGGAGTGTGGCAAGAAGGCAGGCATCAAGGAAGTGGTGGATTGGATAGAAAGCCAAAGAATGGCAGCTAAAACCTTAATTCAAGATGTGGGTTATGGTGTTGCAATATCGGATGAGAAACTAGAAGCCAAGCTCCGAGAATGGGGCATCAAGGAGGGACAATGTTTAGAGTAATTATGGGGATTATAGCATTAACACTAGGCTTGGTGGGTGTTATAGGTGGGCTTGTGATAGGGGATATAGACCTACAAATAATTGGGCATATATGGATAGTAGGCTCTATTCTCTATAGCCGCTTGGAGGGACAATGAGATACTTTCACACACTAGCAGATTCTACTGTTCGCAGGTTGATTCGTCAAAAGGTTACATATGGTGAGTTGAAAGAGAGGTATAAACAGCCTGCATGGTGCACTTACCCTGATGCTCTTGAAGGCGAAATGGGGTGCTGGTCATTGATGGATTTGTTCGGAATAAGGCATGAAATATCTAGGGAGTATTGCAAAAATTGTGAGTGTTTCAAGGAGGAGACATGAAACCCAAAACAGCGAAGCAACACAACATGGAAAAGGGGGTTGTTGCCTCACCAAGAGGGCATGACGCAGATTCTTACGTGCAGGGGTATCTGGATGGCAAGCAAGCAGGAATCAAAGAAGCGGTGGATTGGTTGAAAGAATATAACAAATATCGTAGGTTTGGTTTTGAAGATGGCACTTTGTTGATTTACAAAGAGGATTGGCAATCTAGGCTCAAAGAATGGGGCATAGATGGATGAAGAACTTGGATATATCACACTATCAGAAGAAGATTATGCCAAAGGCAGGTTTTTATTACAGGGTTCTATCACAAAGATATTGGAGCCGTTAAGAATGTACGGGCAGAGTGATTACGTGAATCAGGCGATAATAGAATTAACTAAACTGGCAGAAGATTGGGGAGTGTATGTCAGGGGGGATTTAACTAAGCCTATAAGTGTTGAGTATATAAGGAGGGTGAAATTAAAACCTGTAAATGTGGAAACCTAATATACGATGACCCCGATTTACCATCGGATAAATGTTACTGGTGCGTGGTAAAAGAACTAGACGATTACCGTGATAAGAACTTATTTATGGGTGGGAACTTCTATGAAGATAAAGAGAACGTAGTGGGTAATGCAGAATTATGACAATAACCCCTGAAGAAGAAGGAATACTCCACGAACTGAGGGATAATAGAATAGAGTTCGGGAAGATCCCCGTTATATTCTATTATCGGTATGGCAAGGTCGTTAGAATGGAGATAGAAAGAATAATAGAAAGTAAGGCTATTAAGCAAACAAAACTTTAATAACGATAATGCTTATTAAACAAAACCTTAAAATAGTTTAATAGCACTGGCGTTGTAAAACGCATGACCGCCCATGCTCGGAGGTCGGCGAGATGCAGAAGTAATCCGAGCCAGTGTAGATAAGGGTGTACTAATCTACAAGTTGGTGGCGTGGTGGAATAGACACCAGCCCTTATCTAATTAAAAATTAAATATTGGCCGACAGAACAACTGAGGCGAGTATCGGGAACTCGACTCGCCATTTTTATTATGTGGCACGAAGATATTTATTACTACAACACGGGGGTATTAAAGGCTGTGGCTAAATCCTATGATTCCCTGTATAGCGATGCTTCTTGGAAGCTCATATATACAGTAGCATTACTCAAAGCTGATTTTGACAGGGTCTTAACGTCTATCGGTAAAGGAAACTGGCAAGGCTGTACCAGCCACAAATTCAAAGATTATAAGGGCTTTGGGAAGCTCCAGCGAATAGTAATAGCTGATATTTTAGGAATACATGACGGCGAATTGCAGGGCATGGGGTTTTACCAATTACCACAATTAAGGGGAAGGGCTTATAAAAGAATGGTGGAAGTTCTTAACGGGCAAAAAGTCGTTCGTACGGATTTTCGCCAAAGCTAAGATTTCTGAAAATGGGCTGTTTTTTGTCCCCTTCATATTATAGAGAGGAATATTGTTACAAGCCGAGTTCACTCAGGTCTATAACAGGCTTCAAAAGTATGCATGGTATAAGGCAGGTCGGTATTTCACAGACAGGTCTTTAAGGCAGGATGCTGCGGACAATGCAGTTAATGATGCCGTAGATGAGTGGATAGGGACAGAAAATTATGATGAAGAAGTGGCGAAGCGAGTAATACAAAGCTCCCTTCGCCAAGCCTCTCGCAAGAGAAACTTAGAATCTATTGAATTACGGGAAGATGAATATGACGGCTTTCATGGATACAGGATTATTTAGATTTACCCCCCCCTAGAGCGAGTAACTCTAGGTCGACGCCCGCAGTATGCACCCTGTCCAGTTATGTTGAGGATGTCTTGACCGAGGATTAGGCAAGATGGGCGTTTCGGGGCTTATCCCCTGGACTTATACGGGGGAACGCCATAGTGCTGGTGTCCATGTGAAATAAACTATCGGTGGTACAGAAGGCGAGAATCAACCGAGCCAGCACTTACTATAAACAATCATGGAAAAGTTACCATTAGTTGAAGTTGCATGGGTAGATGCGTGGGCTGAGAGCGATGCATTGTTAATCAATGCATTAAGCGACATGAACCCAGTTATCCGCCATCATGGGGGATTTCTAGCCTATCAAGATGATGATACCATTATTTTATGTGGTGATTATTATAAAACGCCTAATGGTGATTGGGTTGCAACAGAAAGATTTATATTGCCACGTTGCATGATGAGGGGCGACATAATTTATAAGGATAATCCGTTCAGAGTAAATGATTAACCCTATTGAGATTTTAGTTTGCATTGTATGTTGTGAAACTTTTCACTTCATGTCTCGGTTTCTATTTAAAAGATGGAAACAAGGGAGGGGATATTGAGCTTTAAACAAGACGCCAGGCCCTTGGCGATGATATTTCTTGTATTGGCCTTGATAGTTACTGCCGTGCTGGAATCGGTTGGCTATCCTGTAGTCGGATGGTTCAGGTACTTTGCAATTTCCGTTATCGGTGAGTGGTTTGTAGAGCGTGGGATAACAAAGCAAAAAGGCAAGGAATGAATATAAAAGACTATCTCTGCCAATTATTAGGCTGTGGCGATGGCGAATGTCAAGATGCCTTAGCCGACTGTACAAAGAGACTAAGCAATCTTAATTTTCACTTTAGCAAATTACAGGAAAGGAATAGACAATTAGAACTATTAGTTCCTAGACCCACACCCCCAGAGATAGACTATGTTGTAGAGAAAGATACAGTATGGGTGCAGTCTGTCCTGGATGGTTTGAGATTAGGAATTATCAGGGTTCCACTAGATAGCATATACCGCATGACCAACCAAAAGAATTTCCTTAATGTCGTGGCATGGGACTGGATAGACAGCATCAAGTATGACAAGGAATTCTTTGATTGTGAAAACTTTGCTATCAGCTTTAAAGCCCATGTTGATATGTACTTTAAACTTTCACAGGTGGGCATCGTGATAGATTATAAGTCGAAGCACGGATATAACCTTGTAATTTATCCCGATGGCAATGTCCATGTACTCGAACCTCAAAGCGATGCTCTATATGTCTGGCCTAAGAGACCAGAAAAGTTTTACTCCCTTAAAGGTGCGATTGTAATAATTTAATGTTCAAATGGTTCCACTGGCCTAACTTTCTGGACACTTATCAGGAATGGCACTCTTTTGTCATAGGTCTAGCCGATGGTATCACATTCCAAAAGACGGACTGGCACAGAATAAATGATCTCTACGGGTTACATGAACACATGGACTGGGAGTTTCACTATTACAAAGGTGGTTTAATCTTCGGTAGATTAGGAATAATCGCATTTATAACAGCGATGATAGTCTGGATAATCTAATGGAGTATAAAAGATAAAACATATACAGCCCAGGAGAGCTACGTTTGCGTTATCTGTAAGAGGTCCATATTGCCAGGCATGAGGTTTAAATACGTCTGGCACGAATACAAGAAGGATAAGAAGGGGAACACAGCTCGGAGACTGGCAAAGGCGCATGCATACCACGGGATAGAACATGAATAAAGTACAAATAGGCGATGGCTACACGATAGTCAAGAACGAACATTATCATATCATCACGCCGTGCGACGAAGTTGATTTGCCTAGCGATGTATTCTGGTGGATGATTGCCAGATATTCTCAGGAGTTAACCTTCGAGGGTAACTTTACGTGGACTGAAAATTCTTATACTGGAGATGCCTATGAATGAACTTGCTAAAGTCAAAGAGGATGTTGAGCAATTAAAAGAAGATGTTGAGGAGATCAAGGACAATCATTTAAGCTGTATATTCACGGCTGTGATGATGCTGAATGATAAGGTCAAAACTAACAGGTGGATGTTCATGGGGGGTATGGCTTTATTAGGGCTTGTCATAGGCTTGGTTCAGTGCTTCGGATAAAGGAAAGCCCCACCGAAGCGGGGCTATGTGGGTCATTAACAATTTACTTGCCTTCGGCTGGAATATCCCCAGCCCAATGATACCATAGCTGGTTCAATTCGGTTTGTGCCAATTTTTGTTCATGCAAGCCAGTAACATTGGTTATGGTATTTATTTGTTTGTTGCCAAAGGCGAATTCAGCCCAACTAGCAGCTTCGGGGTGTAGTATATGTACTGTTCGCTTGAAGGATTTGCCACCATTATTACTAAACATTAGCGCATGAGTCAAGAAATACTGATGAGCAAATTCATATCTTTGCAGGTTCATCCCCGCTGCTTGAATTGGCTTTTCTTTGGTGGGTATTCGTATGTTCATTTCTCCTCCTTCCACTCATGTCCACATTTCAAGCAGACGTGAGTTTTATCTGTGAGTCGTGTTCTAACCCAGTGTGAGCCACAGTTAGGGCATTTGATTTTGTTCATTTGGCCTCCTTTAATGTCTTTTAACATAGATTAGACAACTAAATAGTATTATTCCTAGTATTAGTGCTGTTGGTAGTGCTATTTGCATTTTATGCCTCTTGCCTCAATGGTGAGAGAAAAGCTAAGTCCACATTACAGGTGAATGTGCCACTTGTCCCACAATTCCCTACTTTGACAGTCTTTTTATTGAATTTCAGGATAGTGCCTTCGCCAAGTGTGCCAGTATTCACCCTATCCCCAACCTTGAACCTAGACAAGTTAAGGTCTCGTAATGCCTGCCACCGCTTTTCGGCATCGCCCTTAACTCTGACATGGCGTAGATTCTCAGCCTTGTTTCTCATTGATTCGGCTACTTGAAGGCTCTCCATAGCCTTATCATCGGCTCTGTTCATTCTGTCTCTTAGGGGAATATGTCCAGGTTGGGTGATAAAAGCCCAATCATGGCGAACTTCAGGATGGCTATTTAATTGTGCTTCTGCTGTTTGCCTTCGTTTAGCTGCCCAGCCTTCGTACCTATCGGCTCTTCTGTCGGCTGCTTCTTGGCGATATTGTCTTATCTCTTCGGGGTCTTTTGGTTCGCAAGATGGACAAAATATGCCGATGTGCCTTTCATGGATAGCTTGTGAGCCAACCTCTAGGGTTGTTCCGCATTTGCGACATTGTCCTTGATACTTAACTGTGATTGGTTTCATAGTTCTCTCCTTTCATATTTGATACGCAAAATAGAGTAGTGTTGCCACGAATAGGACTATAAATACTTCTATCATTTCACCTCCTTGAACTTTAATATTGTCTATCTCACCAGTTATTTCGAGGCTGATGCCTGGACTGGTAAATGGTTTATTTAGCTTCCTGTTATTTCCTTGACTTTATCCTTGCCAAAATGGTGGCGGAGAAACTTTAGATTTTCCTTAGTTAGGGCTTTAGGGTTAACCTCATCCATGTGGATTCCCCCACTACAGAACTCTTTACCCCCATGAGGCAGGTCTCTTATCCACTTGGTAGGATGGCTACTACACAGATAACCCCTGTGTTTACTATTCTCGTAATAGCCAGCTACCCAGTATAGATAACTTTCGGCTAATTCCTCTTGGGTTTGAGGCTTTGGGCCTGTTAGCATTCCCTTTTCTATGGCTATGCTAAACTCTTGGATTGTGAGCTTCGTACCGTTGCAGAGTTTATAAGCCACATCACTAGCCTTGCTCATATTGGCTCCTTTCCTACCAGCCCAGGAGTCAACCTCGAAACATATTCAGTTGTTAAAGTGCCCTCATCAGTAGCGGATTAACCGCTAGACTGCCCCGGAGGGCAGTTTCGGGCTTATGGTAAATGTATATTCCGATGTTTGAGGGCGTAAGCCTTGGCTTCCTGGTAAGCCTTTTCTGTTAGACTTCTCCCATAAACAGGCTTACCGTCCTTGTATTCTATTGCCCAATACTGGGGCACAGGCTCGTAGTTACTACGATAACCCTTTGAACGCAGACTACGCCTTAGTTCAATAATGCTCCCATTACTAGGGATGCGAGCTATAACATCAGCGTATTTGGCTGCTCGCAATATCCTTTTAGCCTTGCGTTCACCATACTCTCGTTGAAACTGTAACTCCTGTTCTGTCATTTCTCACTCCTTTCAACTTGATTATGCACTCACTATATAACAATCTCTAAACCTTTGTCAACCCCCTGTTAGCTATAAGTATTAATTAATAATAATAAAATAATTAATAATAATTAATATATATTATGGGAAGAAAAACTAAATTATTAAATAAAGAATTAAGAGACAATATTATTAAGTTAATAAGTGAAGGGAACTATGTTAAAACTGCTTGCCTTGCCTCTGGTATCCCTGAACAAAGATATTATGATTGGTTGAATAAGGCTGACTTGCCTGGTGCTGAGCATGATATATATCGTCAATTCCGTGAAGAATTAAAAAGAGCAGAGCATGAGAACATAGCTCACAACCTGAAGAACATACAATCTGCTGGTGATAAGGGACTACCTAACTCATGGCAAGCATCTGCATGGATACTAGAGCGTAAATATCCTGCTGATTATGGCAGAAGAATGGAGTTAGAAGTTGGTCCCAGTAAAGTCCTCTTAGCACTCCAGGACAAGGCCAATCAATTACTACAGGACACAAAGCTATTAGACGAGGGCACTTCGTAACTTCGGACAACGTACAGTTTGCGACGTATCTTAACATTTGTATGTACCTCAAGACTATATCATAGCTAATAATAAGATAATCATGTTGGTACTGGGTGAATATGGGTGTGGGTGTGGGTGTGTTCACTGTTAGTAAACGCCATAGGGCTAAACCAAGACTACCCCGCCTTGTGTGTAGAAAGATACCCCACCCGCTCCAGATTAAGATTTCAATTACTTAACATAATAACATCATGTAAACCTTTGGGGGTTTCACAGCTAATTTACAAAAAACAGGGGGTAAAGAGACATGGGGCAGGAAAATGTACGGCTTAGACCCCGAAAGGGCTTTCTTGAAGCTCTGAGGGGCATTAGAGACGGAAATTAAGGAGGGTTAATGGTAGAAATGATGGGGGTAAATGAAATCCTGACTACGGTTTTTGCGTTTATCGGGTTCTTCGTTAGCGGTGTTGCTATTGTTTTGGGGATTCTAGTGTTATACCACAAGATAAAGGGGGAATTATGAACATTTGTGAAGATTGCATCAAGAATGATGTGTGCAAGTATCGGGCTAAGGTAGAGAAGTACGAACAGGAGACCAAGTTGCCCGCACCGTTGGAGCCTGAGGTTAAATGCAGGCATAAGCGAACCGAGCCAATTTCTTGGACTTATGTATCCGACGGTACTACTACGACAAAGATTAACTGTCCAAGCACGTGGAGGGATATCACAACTTGGCCTGATGTTGGCAATGACTTAACTCTTACGGCTAATACATAGAAGTAATGAACAATATAAAGAACATACTATCGTTTTTAAGATTTTGGGATATTCATCAGGGCAGGTATTTCATGTTTCACATTGACAATGGAGTTATACGGATATGGCGAGGAGACAGGCTGAATTTTTACAGGAAGCCGACATGGTTAGAGTGGTTACTACTGAGTTTACATGGAGTAGAAATTGGCTGAAAGAAACTTAGGATGTAAAAACTGCGGGCAGAGATGGCTACGCAAGGGGGTGATAAAGCCTTTCATAGACAAAAAATAGGCAGACAAGATAAAGGGGGGATTAAATGAGACCAAAGAGAGACGGTAGCGGTGGTGGCAGAAGATTAAACAGGGGAAGAAACGGATGCAGAGTTACACGCCGATTTGGGCGTGGAAGGAGATAAGAATGAAGAAAATCATATTAGGGATATTAATAGGAATTCTTTTACTGAGCGTTCCCGTATTCACGTCAGCGAATTACTGTGAAAGATGCTGTTATCTTTACGATGTCGTTAAGTATTATCGGGTATCGTATTTTGACGCTAATCACGACTGGGTAACTGAGAGTGTAACGGCGTGGACATCTGAAGAAGCGGCCGACAAATTGGGATTAGAGGCAGGGAAGAATTGTTTTGTCGGGTATAACGGCACTGATTTTGAACCCATTCTGAGGAGATACAAGGTTTCATACTTCAATGATGAACACGAATGGGTTTCCGAAACGGTGGAGGCTGAGTCCAGGGAAGATGCGGTTTCAATGGTAAACCCCTCTGGGGGATACCTTGTGGGCAAGGTTTGAAATTCAAGATAAAGTCATGAAATACTGATGGGTTATTTAGAGGCGCAAAGTCAAGTATTCAGCCTTGTGGACTACATCCCCACCGAGGCGCAATTTGAGATTCACAAGGACAAAACCAGAAATAAGCTAATCGCTGGCGGGGAGAGAGCTGGAAAATCAAAGGTAAACTCGAAGGAGCTTCTATATCACTGGTTTGTTGAGGTCGCTTCTAAAAAGGGGAAAGGTTTATATTGGCTTTTAGGAAACGATTACGAAGCGTGTAGGGGGGAATGGGAGCATATAGTAGAGGACTTTCAGAAAATAGAGGTTTTAGCCAAACCCCCAACTAAGAACATAGATCCTGGCGAGATTCTCCTGCAGGATGGGACTCAGATTCTTACCAAGTCCGCAAGGTATCCTGAGAAAATCGCCACCGTAGCGCCTAACGGTATTTTAATCTGCGAGGCTGCCCAGATTGACTATGACACCTTTCTAAGAGCGTGGACAAGATTAGCGGAAAAAAGAGGTTGGTTGTGCATGGCGGGGACTTTCGAGCAGGAAGACTATGTTAGCTGGTATAGGGAGTTATTTCAATTAGGCCAATCGGCTAATAATCTGGCATTAAAGTCCTTTTCTCTTCCTACGTGGACTAATACGTTTATCTTCCCTGGCGGGAGAGAAGACCCTGAGATTCTAAAACAGGAAGCGGGGATGTCGCATGACAGGTTCATGGAAAGGTTCGGGGGTGAACCCTGTCCCAGAAGTGGCAGGGTTATACCTGAGTTTGCCAACCATGTCCATGTGAAGGAAATCCCGTTTAACAAAGATTTACCCGTTCATATAAGCATAGACCCTGGATATAGGGGAGCGTGTGCCGTTACTGCGATACAGGATTACGGGGATTATCTGGCGGGGATAGACGAAGTTTACGTTACCAACGTTATCTTAAAAGACGTTATCACGATAGTTAAGAAAAAGCCCTGGTATGACGCTGTTACTCACTCCGTGATAGACATTGCTGGCAAGCAGCATCAAAGCGGGTTGATACCCGCCACGGAAGTATGGGCTGCGGAAACTAATAACAAGATCGTTCCCGTTAGTCATAAATTACAGAGTCTCGAAGAAGATGGAATAGATTTGTTAAGAACCCACTTGCAACCCCACCCGATAACTGGACAGGCGGGGATATATCTAGACCCCAAGTGCAAGGGCATGATAGCCGAATGTGGCGGTGGGATGTCTCCCGTAGATGGTGGAGGGATGTGGATGAGGCACAAAGACACCCGCAAACCCCTTGAAAGGGACAACCATGCGTGTATGACGTGGATATATTATCTATATGACAAATTCGGGTTTACTAGCAGAGACCTCAAGTTCACCCCCGTATTAGAGTGGGGTGGCAGTAGAACACCCAGAACATTTGCGAGGACGTGACTATGGCACAAATAGAAGAAAAACCGACAATAGACGAAATCAAAGACAAGTTCAGCGCATACGAGAGATATTACGGGCGTTTACATCAAGACCAGAAGGATATAGACGATTATTACGAACTAACTTTCGACCCTGGTGTACCTGCCGAATATCCCGTGCGGATGCCCGACACTGCAAGAAGTTGGGTTGACGCTGGCGTGAGGCATTATACGTTGGACAATCCGAGGACAAAGTTCTTCCAACGGAACAATAGCGACGCTGCCAGAAATCAAGTTGCGCTATTGGAAACCTTTGGTAATTTCTTCTTGAGATTATACATCCAGACGATTAAGGAAGCTGCTAAGAAACTCCTATTAAGGGGTGAAGTGTTTATAGAAGTCGGGATGGACGACACCTATTTAGGGGAGGACAATGACGAAAGATTATACCACTTCCCCTTGACGATGAACGTACTCGACCCGATAAATACCTATTGCTCTCCCGCACATAGCGGATTAGTGCCCAGGGATATTATCAGGTCTTTCAAGATTACGGTTGCAGAAGCGAGGGCGATCTGCGAGGAAAACAACTGGGACTGGACACCCGATAAGGAAGACGACAAATTAGTAACGTGGTTTTCGTATAAAAGTCCTCAATGGCGTTGCTTTATGATAGATGATGACCCCGTGCTTCCCGACGAGGTTCAACCGAACATATTGGGTTTTACAAACGTGGTTCATATAAACGCTGGAGTAGGGCAGTCGTCCTATGAAGGGAAGCCCGAATACTTATACAGGTCAATCATCTGGCCTAGGAAGGATATGCTGAAACTGGAGGCCAGAAACCTCTCCCAAATGGACGCTATTCTGGCGAGGTATGCCTGGGCGAGATATAAAGCTACTTTAGGCAGAGCCAACACGGATATTATCAAACAACTATACCCCGACGGTAAAGTACCCACCGACCCGTCAAAATGGTTGTTCGACGTAGCAAACGAACTCACCACCGAAATCATCAAGGGCGAAGACCCGCCTATGGGGTTGTTCAACCAATTAGCAATGATTAGGGAATACTCCAGCCCGCCCGCCGTGTTAAGCGGGATGAGACCGACGGGGGTGTATTCGGGGCAGCATCAGGAGACTCTATTAAGCACCGCTAAACCGATATACAAAGACCCGTTCAAGAACCTAGAGGACGGTTTAGCCGTAAATGTAGGCATGGGGTTGAAAATTCTAGAGAAAGTCTACAATTACCCCGTCCAATTAAAGAACCTCTCCGACCCAGATGTTAAAGGTTATCTAAGATTAACACCCAAAGATATAAACGGACACTATGATTGCGAGGTTGAATTATTAGCCGAACCCCCAGAGGCGACTGATGCCAGAAAATATCTCGGTGCTAATCTCAGAAAGGGTGGGTCTATTAGCGAAAGAACAGAACTCAAAGAATACCACGATATGTCCGAGAAGGAGATGATGGATGAGATGGCACAGAAATATGCTGAGAGGGGCTTGAATTCAATGGGTGTGTTGGACGCTATTGCCAAAGATGCCATGCAAAGACTGGGAATGGAGAAGGAATTAGAATTACTGGAACAGGCACAGGCCAATGCTGCCAAGAACATACCTCCTCCGAAAGAGGGCGAGGGTGTCCCGCAGCAGGAACCCAGAACAAGGGGGAGAATAACCCCTGGGGTAGAGCCTTCTACAACACCACGTGAGGTAGAGATGGCAGGGAGATTAGCCGAATGAATGTTGCAACATTAGCGATGCAGAAAATGACTCATGTTCTGCAAGCCATTGATGACAAATATAAAGAATACGCCACAGAACCTTATGGAACACGCAAGGCCACTCCTAAAGAGCAAATGGAAATGTATAAAAATCTAACCGAAGCCCAACTTTACGAATTGGTAGAACAACATGGCATAAACGAGGTAAACAAATGGCTCTACAGAATGGAGCAGAGGAGTAAAAATGGCTGAATGTTATGGGGGTGTATGCCCAACCTCTAATTACCAGTATTCTGGAGGACAGGGTGGTTGGGGTGGTAGCGGCAAGCCTGAAGAATACTGGCAGGAACAGGCAGATTTATTAAGAAACTGGGCTGGCAATCCTGAAACACTAACAATGGCCAAGACGCACCAATTAGCCATGCTTGGGCCGACACGCTACAGGTCTTTATACCCTGAAGTTTATCACACCTTCGGCCCCACAGGTTCTATGCTTCCTAGATTCTGGGACGAAAAGCAAAGGATAGCAAATTTACGGCAGTTACAGATGGAGTATTCGGGGCCAGAGGGAGCCATGATAAGGTGGTTAATAGGCAATAGGGTGAAGACATTAGAATACGACCTTGCCAAGCGATATGCTCGTTCCGAAGTACGGCAACCCGAATATGAAGAGGCTCCGCCCATTCCGTCATGGATGGAACCTTATGTTGAAACAAGAACTGTCCCTGTAAAAGAGGGACCAGGTAAATCCAGTAGAAGGCGTGGGGGAGAGAAAACCAAAGAAATCAAGGTTTTACGTCCATTAGGGGCACAGACTGAATTAACGCCTGACCAGATGGCTTATATGGCTGGTTATGAAGCGTGGCAGAAGTCTGGTATGCCCACACAATATTCGCAAAATGCTTTACTTGGCATGTCCCAATTAGAAAGATACTGGCAACCCCATACTACATTATCGCAAAGTCTATTCCCCAGACAGCAAACACAAACGCCCAGATGGGCGATAGCGAGGCAATGATATGCCAGAGAAATTTGAAAGATGTGTAAAACGTGGTGGCAGGGTAAGAACAATCAAGCCAAAAGGTAAGGAGAGTAAGACATATATTCATGTCTGCTATCCTAAAGGTGGTGGGTCGCCAGTAAGGGGAGAGGTTAAAAAGAGGAAAAAGAAATAAATGGGACTTAAATGGTGGCAAACAGCAGATATAGTTACACGTGAAGCCAATGTGACACGTTCTAAGACCAATAGCCTATTGGATAGGCTGGCCAGGCAGACAGAGGCACGTAAACAGCGATTGGCAGAGGAGGAACGCCAGAAGAATATACGCAGTGGTGAATTGGCTAGAAGTTATGCTCTTGCAGAACAGCGTTACAGTGCATGGGATGAGATAAGGGATGCCAACAGAAAGTTGTTAGACCTGGGATATAGTGTTGATGGCCTTATCCCTATTAATCAATCTTCTATTAAACAACAGATAATGTCTGGCAGGTCTTGGACTGGACAGGTTGTCCAGCAGGCAGAGGCAGCAACAGCAGAAGCCAGGAGCAAGGCTATAAGGGATGAGGCAGAGGATTGGGCTAAGTGGGAGACACGTCAGGTAGATGTAAATTGGGCAGATTATAGCCCCGAACAAAAGGAACAACTAATCAATGATTGGTACGACAAGGTTGAATCTGGTAATTTGCCCGCAGAAACGAAAACAAATATTGAAATCCCCCAAGAGGGGGTTGATTTGGGTGATGGGTTTAAGATTCTCCCAGATTATTCTGTGGTTGATGCAACTAATCAAACTGTTGGCACGTTAGACCCCACAACTGGCGAAATAAAACCACAGGGGGTAAGTGCTGGACAAAAGATTAGGAATTTCTTTAGTGCTGTATGGAAATCTATTCCCCTCAATCCGTATTACTGGATGTCCCCAGAACAACAGCAATTAAGTGACTATAAACATCAATTAGTGAGTTGGGCCTCTAGCCATAATATAACTAATCCCGAACAGTGGGTTGAGGACTTAATGGATAAGCCCACAAAGGATTTGACAATAGGCCCGATAACAGAGGAGGAGTTAGAGGAGACATTACCATTACCTACATTGCCCCCTGACTATCTTTATACTGCACCGCAATTAGGACTTGGTACTTCGTTAAGCAAGGGTGAGCAATTTATTGGCGAATGGATTATGCCAGTATTAACACTGGCGTTAATGCCTAGTGCTGGTGCAGTCAGGAGTGCATTACAACCAATAATAAAAGGTGGGGGGGTTGCAGGCAGAGTCGCACAGGCTGGAAGGGTTGCCTTAAAACCCATCGAATTATATGAGCAGGGAGTTACCGCATTGATGAGGCTGCCGTCAAGGGCTTTATCAACTGGTACTCAAAAGATTCTGAGTGCATATTTAGACAAAAATGCAAAGCGTATTGTGGGTATAGCTCAGAACGTACCTACAAAGGGCGGTAAGCCCGACCTTAGCCACCTTACCACCAAAAACAGATTATTGTATAAGATATATACCCTTCATAATGAATATTTGGTTAGGCAGGCATCTGCGTATTTAGATGCAAAGAAAGCAGCACTCAGAGCCACAAGAGTACCTGAAGAAAACGCAGTACGGTTGTTAAATGAAGGCATTGAGGCTACCACCAAGACAGTTGATAATATCGTTGGGGCTGTTCAAAGTGGCAAGGAACTAACCACAGCTTCTATAACAGGCTTGGTGGCTAAAAACACTCCACAGGAGTTTGTTAGTGGGATAAACAACATAGTCAAGGCTGGCGTTATCGGGGTAAAAGAAGCTCTTGTTACACCAAAACCCAATGCCAAGACCCAGATACTGCAATTAAAGATACAGCTTGGCAGAAAGCAGGAATCATTAGAAAGATTAAAACTCTTTGAACCTAATGAAACTGCCGAGATAAAAGCACAGGAAGAGATGGTTAAATATCTCCAAGACCAGATTGGGGAATTAGAGGGTGGAGCAGTAAAACCTACTGCACCCACAGTAGAAGTTACTGCTCTGGCAGAAGGCGAAACGGTAACAGGTGAAGTCCTCGAAGGCGAGGTCTCTATGACAGGGCTAGAATCAAAGGAGTATGATGCATTAAAGCAACTCCGTACATTAAGAACAAGATATGCCAATCAAAAGATAAAGTACGAAGATGTTAAGAAACAACTCATTGATTATGTGAAAGAGAATCTTCCCAAAGAGGCTCAGGGGAAAATGCTGGCTTCCGTTAAGAATGTCAGGACAGAAGCGGGTTTGCAAAAAGCATTAAACCTTGCTGATAAATATGCGGAACAGGCAGCACAGAAAAACCTTAAATCACAGATAACCAAAGAATTAAGAACCATAACCCCCAAGAAGCAGGTTACTGGATACCGCTATGGTAGATTTACTGCTGAAACCCAAAGGCAATTAACCGAAATTAAAAAGAATACCGCAATGGACAGGGAGGCTGCTAAATCCCAAATTCTGCAAAATATGGAGGCTGCGGAAAATGGGAAGATGTCCTTTGAGGAAGCTGATAAAGCTAATGAGATATTGGCCTATTCTGGATTAAAAGGTATGTCTTCTGGGGAATTGGCCGATACGCTCCAGCAAATTAAATCCCTGAAGGAAACAGGTCGTGGGTTAAGGGCTGCCGAAAAGGAAGCAGAAGCAGAACGGATAGAAAAATTAAGAACCGATGTTATTAATACTGTAACAGGTGGCAAGGGCATAAAGCCTGGTGTTGGTACTATTGACACGCATGACTTATGGGCTAGAGAGGGCAAGGTTAAGTCTTTTGTTACTAACTGGCAGTATGGCATGGATGATATTTTTGATAAGGTAAGTAGATTTGATAAATCCTCCAAGCCATTCCAAAGTCCAGTAAGCCAGATTGGTTTTAGTATGCATACCGCACGGAGTATCAATCAGGCGGGTATTCAGAATTGGATAGACGGTAAAACAGCCGATAGGGTCAAGGAAATATATGGAATAAAGGGGAGAGGCGAGCTTCATAAATTCTTGGGGCGATTGGCCACTGATAAGATTGACATTGGTACATTTGTTAATACCGAAGGTAAGCAATTAAAGCTATCTCTAACCAAAGACCAGATTATCCAGAAATACTTAGAACTCCAAGACCCGACACTTGATGAAACATTTAGAGTGGGTATGAAATGGACGGATGAGATGATGAGTGCCGTCAGGGATTCCATGACGGCAGATGATATTGAATATGCCAACTGGCTGTCAAAACAGTATGTTAATGATTATGGGAAAACTATAAAGCCTGCCTTTGAAGAAAAGTATCACATTCCTCTTCCTGAAAATCCCCACTATGTTCCATTAAACAGGGAATTGGAAGGTAGTTATTATGAACATATCCTAACAGCACAGGATAACTATAGATACGCTGGTGTTTCTAACAACAGCCTGAAGGCTAGGACTAAAAATAGAATCCCCTTGAAGTTTAATGGGGCTACCCAGGTCTGGGTGCGCCATGTCATACAGATGGAACATTTTAAGGCTTTCTGGAAGCCAATGAAGGAAGCCCGTATGGTGTTCCGCAATCCCGATGTTAGAACCGCCATCAAGCAATATCATGGCAATGATATATTAAAGCATATAGACAGGCATTTAGATGACATAGCAAGAGATGGGATTGACAGGGCATTAATAGTACAAAGTATTGATAAATTAAGGGGGCATTTTACGCTGGCTGCTCTAGGCGTTAAGGTAAATGTTGCCTTCAAGCAGGCATTATCCGTTCCCGCTTATTTAACCTATGAGCCAATGCCTATTAAAGACTTCTTTACTGGGGTTGCTGATTTCTGGAAGCATCCAAAGTCAAGCATTAATGAGATGAGGGAACTATCGGGGTATTTCACCGAAAGATGGGGAAGAGGACATGAAAGAGATGTTAGGCTAGTCAAGGAAAAGGATGTTGCGGGAAGGTTATCCAATGCTAAAAACTGGCGTGATTTATTGATGTTGGGGATACATAAAGTGGATACCGCAGTTACCCAACCTGGGGCATGGTCTGTATATAAATCCATGCTCAGGCAGGGGATGTCTAAGCAGGAGGCAATCACCCATGCAGAGGTAGCAACTAAAAGAAGCCAGCCCTCGTTTGGATTAGAAGACATGGCTGCACTTCGCAAACATGGTTCATGGGGGAAATTGTTTACCATGTTCCAGAGCCAGCCCAATAAATACTATAGATTAATAGCCGATAGTGCCAGGAATCTAAGGGCAGGTCGTGGTTCAAGGGGAAGAAACCTATTAAATATTCTTTTAGCCTGGTGGGTATTACCTGCTATGTTCCAGTTGGTATCAGATGCCTTTCAATGGAAGAGTGAACATCAGGCTAGGGTAGCGATACTTGGCCCCGCTAATTATCTTCTGGCAGCAGGTCAAATACTGCAATCAGCATACGGTTGGATTACTGGTGAACCATTCCCTGCTGAGGCTAGTCCCGTTTTCTCTACATTAAGGGAAATGCAGTATGCCCTCACTGGTACTGTTAATCTAATAGAACAGGGCAAAGACCCCCTTAAAGATGTTGATACAGAATACCTTGTAAGAACAATAGAACATTACGCAAAGGGTGTAGGACAAATAGTAGGTGTACCCACCCCCTATGCGGTACAAATAGAACGCATGATACGAAATGCCGATTTACGGCAATTAGTATTCTCCGAATACGCATTGAAAAACGAGGGTGATGCTGTGGGAGCATTGCAAGATGCTTATGCACAAGCATACGGATATAAGAAATGGGCAGATATGCCAGACAACCTAAAGGAACATTTCTACGAATTAAGGCCAGACCTTAAATAACGAAACTCCACAGAATCACAAGTGCTGGTAGCCCTAAAAGGAATCCGAGGGCAAGTTTCCACCCAAAACTAAAGTCTGTAATATCCTCATCACCACCATGCCCAGGCTGTAAGACGTGTGCTATGGCTTCACGGTGTCTTAATTCCAAAATGAGCCAAACGGCATAGATGGTTGTCCCCAGACTTAACAGTATTTTAGCCCACAACATTTTATTCCCTCATTTTCAAACTATCACCAAAAGAATTATTTGTCAAGTTTACGAATAAAACCCTCCCTGTGGGTCGAACAGGGAGTTTTATTATCCCCCTCAAGGTCGAGATGGGGGTTTACTATCCAAGAGATAAAGGAGATTGGAAGTATATGGAAGAGCAAGAAACGGCTCAGGTTGTAGAGGACGAGACTACTCAACCTGAAGGCCAAGTTGAACCTCAACCAACTGTCGAGGAGCTTCGGAAGCAATTAGACGAAGCCAGGCAGGAGATAGAGCGCAAAGAGGGCGTTCTACAGCAAACAAAAAGAGACCTGAAGGAAGCACGGCAAAGAGGTGCTTCACGGTCTGAGATTGAAGCGTTGGGTAAACGCATCGAGTCTCAAGAGGAATGGCTTGCGGGTGCCCTGGACGATATTGCTACAAGAGTAGCGGGCGACTATGAGGAACCGAAGCCGTCAAGGAAATCCTACAAACAAGAACTGGAGGAGCGCAGACAGAAATCCAAGCCTGAAGAACCCAGGCCAGACCCAGACGCACAGAGGTTTTTGAACTACTGTGACGCTATGGATTTGCATCTGGATTATGAAGATTTGGATGCCTGTGATCCTGCGGTGAAGGAAGCCCTTAGCGAAGGGCGGAGCTTCAAGGAAGGATTGAAATACCTTAAGGACAAGATGAAAAACAACAACGTGGATATGAACAAGCTGTTAGACGAAAAGCTTAACGCCCGACTTCAGCAAGAGCGCGAGAAGTGGGCTAAGGAAATGGGCTTAACCTCTGAAGGTGCTGGTACTCCGTCTGGGTCTAGTGGCAGGTACTTTACTCGGAAGCAGATAGACGATATGTCTATTGAAGAGTACAAGGAAAAGAAGAAAGACATAGACGAAGCGATACGACAGGGCAGAATCAGAGATTAGGAGAAATTAGATGGCTAACGACCCAACCTATGCGGAACTCAAGAATAGATTTTGGATACCTGAAAACTTCTCTAAGAACGTTATCATGCACACCATGTCTAATCTTGTGGTTGCCAATGCCGTTAACACTGATTATGCCAGAGATGCAAAGTTGGGATATAACGTCAACATTCCCGTTATGACCGAACCCAGTGCTGGTTCGGTTACGGCTGGAAGTGAGTTGACCGCCGAGGACGCTACCACTACGGGTAAAACCATCACCATTGACCAATGGTACGGTGTCCGTGTGGAAGAGAGCGAACAGGAGATGATACAAGACCACGTTAAGTACCTTGAAAAGGCTGCGGAGTCTTGTGCATACGCCATTGCCAAGCAGGTTGATACTGCGCTTGGTGCTTTGTTCTCTAGCTTAGGTGGTTACTCCACTTCGGCTTACGGGAGTGACGGGCAGACATTAACGGATGACATCATACTCGCCTGTATGGAGACATTGGACGAGAACGATGTACCAGAGGACAACCGCAGTATAATCTGTGACCCGTCCTCGAAGTCAGACCTGTTGAAGATTGATAAATTCGTCAGGAACGACTACATCCGTGGTGAACCCATTGCAACTGGTCAGTTTGGTAATGTCTACAACATGAAGGTGCTCATTACCAACAACCTCACTGGTGCGACAACTGGTAATTACGCTTGTATGCTTCACAGGGACGCTCTCGGATGTATAGTCCAGAGTTCACCCTACACCCAGCGTGTAGAGATGCCCTGGGAACATCAGGTGATCTACCAGGTCAAAGTGGTCTACGGTGTCGGTGAGCTACGAGACACGTTCGGCGTTCCGTTCTACACTCGGAGTAGCTAATGCCGATTTATCCTTTCAAGTGTTCCGAATGTGGGCATGAGGAAGATGTATTGTTGAGCAGGGTAGTAAATTCGCTATCCTGCTCGCAATGCAGGGGTATTTCGGTCAGGCAAATGACTTCCCCTGCGGTGATTAAGGTTCAAGGAAGTTGGAATACACCAAGGGGAAGGTGGGCTAGAGATTGGAGTCCCCAATCTCCGAAGTTCCATGTTGGTTCACGTCACGGTGAAAAGTATTAGGTCGAAATCTGGCTTACTCCTAGAGCCGTCAAGTCTAGGAAATAATATAGGAGGATTAGGATGTCACAACAAGTAAGAATTGCAAGGGATTTAGTATTTGCTGGATATGCAAACCAGAGTGCTAATATCAAGGGCAATGCCATGATGGAGAAAGTCTATCTCCATGACCATTTCATTGCTGACCCAGACGAACAGGATTGGGTAGAAGAAGCAAGCAATGGTTCCACAATTGCACAAGCTGCTGCTAACGGGGGTACAGTGACCATCACTACAGGTGGGACGGATGATGATGTGGGTGAATTCTCTCATGCAGCACAATGGAGTGGCTCAAAGAACTGCGTCATGGAAGCCAGGGTGAAGGTAGACGACATCACCACAGTTGGACTCAATGTCGGTTGGATTGACGCTGATATGAGTGCAAACGACCAGATATGCTATGAGCTAGACGGTACTAATGCACTGGTTAATGCTCGTGGTAGTGATGGTGCTGCGTTTGTTTTTGACACTGACGCTGGCACTGATGTTTGGTATTGTGCTGCGGTTAAATCTGATACCGAGGGTACTCCCGTCACTTTGGCTGGTGGGACTTATGGTGCAACAACCGCACCAGTGAACAACACCTACGCCAATTTCAGGGTAGCTCTTGATACCAGCGGAAATGCTACTTTTTACTACAATGGTGAAGCAGTCGGGTATCTGCCAGAGTGTTGTACTGCTGCTACCTTGATGTGTCCGTATGTAGCCATTGTCGCTAGAGACGGCGTAGCAAGGGTAGCAACTATTGATAGGATAACCTGCTGGCAGGACGAATAAGGTCGATACACTCTTGTGGTTAGAGTGGTTTCGGAGGCTCACCACGTTAAAACAAAAGCCTTTAACAAATAACTAAAGGAGGAATCAAATGTCTTCAACTGAAATTAGGGGAAGGGTAGCGGTAGATGCGAATGTTCCCAATATGGCTGACGGGTTTCCCGTGGATGCAAGAGCATTTGTAGACGGAACACTCAGTACGATGCCTTGGGATTTGCTCAAAGTGTTGGAGGGCAAGGTCTACCAGATTCAGATTGGGGCGGAAGATGCGCCCGTAAACTCCACTGCTGCCATTGACGATGAGTTAGTGTGGGCGGTAGTGGATGTTTCGTCTGCAAGCACGATGATAATTCCCATCTATGCAGAGGTTCATGTAGCAACGTGGACAACTGCAACTCTGATAAACGTCATGCTTGAAGCCGATGACGCCAAGGCACGTTACAGTTCTGGCGGGACAGCGTTTACCCCTCTCAATTTGCATACTGGGTCTAGCAATACATCAGCTTGCACTGCGTATGTGAATTCTTCTACTGATGCTGGTGTTACGGTGTCAGCCAAGACATCAGGCGGGTCTATTGAGTTTGCCCGCCTGCCTATTGGTGAGGATGCCAAGGCTACGGCTACGGCAGATGAGAAGTACTTTGTGTGGAAGGGCGATGTATGCCCACCTGTTATACAGGGTGCTGGCTCGCTACTGCTGCACTTTGGTGCTACGACTGCCGATGTCACTGGCTATGGTCTGCTCAGATGGATTGAACTAACGGTTTAATCTATGGCGAGGCTTTCGGGGGTTGTGCCTCCAAACAACCCCTAACTTTCAAATGCAAGATTTCATACTATACACCTGTGCCTATCTGGATGTGATGTCCAAAACCATCACTTCGGTAGAGAAATTACACAAGACTGATCACACCTTTGACTGGTGGTTTGTGACTGGGGATGCATTGATAGCCCGTGCAAGAAGCGTAGCAGCGTATAGATTCCTTACTAGAAGTGACGCTCCGTACATGATATTCCTCGATGCCGATATTGTGTTCGAGCCAGAGGATGTAACCAAGATTCTGGACGAACTCAAAAGCGGGAAGGACGTTATTGCTGGATTATACGCCATGCAGGGTGGAAACCAAATAGCCATCTGCGACTGGGAAGACCAGCAGGTTCCGCTGACTGGCGAGGTTTTAGACGTAAGGTATGCCTCGACAGGATTTATGGGCATAAGCCGAAGGATATTAGAGAAAATCAGTAAAGATATGCCCCTGTTGCAGAAGGACGACTGGATGACCTGTTATCCCTTCTTTGAGACCAGAGTTTACGACGGGTTCTTCCTGTCGGAGGACTGGGACTTTCCACTCTTATCTAATACTTCTGTGCTTATGCCTGATTTCAGATGGAAACCCTTGGGGGATTTTGGAATTGGTGACGAGGTAATAGGCTTCTCTGCCCCATCAGCCAATCATCGTTCTTATCAGGTTGCGAAGGTAACTGATGTGGTTGAGCAAATCCAAGATGCTTATAGGGTTATTACTACAAATGGTGAGATAATAGCCACAGCAAAACACCCGTTGTTGGCAAGTAGTCCTAGCGGGACAGCTACGAGATGGCTTACTGTTGAAAAACTACACATAGGGCAACGCCTTAATACGCCCATAGAACCCTTCCCTAATCCCAATACTGGCAACACAGAATACAAGGCGGGTTATATTAAAGGAGTTTGGCAGGGTGATGGAGCCATTAACCCAAGAGGTTATGCAACCATAGAAATGACTGACAAAGAGGCGATTATTAGAGCGCATAAGTTTGTTAATGAATTGGGATTAGTGGCAGGCGAGATAAGGGAACGCCAATTAAATAACCGCAATTGGAAGCCATTATGGGGATTTTATTGTGGGAAGGGTATACAAAATATATGCAATAAACCAATAGATTCCAAGTTGATAGCTCAAGGTTTCCTAGCTGGAATATATGACGCTGAGGGCTCCTACAGGAAGGGGTTACTACGGATAGCCAACAAAAAGAAACAAATAGCAGACGAAATTGAATTGGCTCTTTCCTTGATAGGTATTACTGCTAAATGTAATACACGAAACGATGGCTTATATGAGATACAATTTGCCTCACAAAAATTATGCCATCAATTCTGGCAATCTACTTCACCGGCAATCACCCGAAAAATTAGTCTCAATGGGCAGGGTGCCAATGGATACAAGATATTACAATCAAGCCAGCCTATGATTATAGCCATAGAGAAAATAGGTAAGCGAGATGTTAAGTGTCTTACCACAACGAGTGGTAATTTTATAGCTGATGGATTTGTCTCTCACAATTGCGAGAAGGTTAGAAAGGCAGGCTCCAGAGTGTACGCACATACTGGAGTGTGGTGCAAGCATATTAAGAGAGCCACTATCGAGATAACAGAGGGAGAACATGACAATAAGTAAATCAGGATTAAGATTGAACTGGGGGGTAGTTCATAAAAGAGGCGGAAAGTTGGTATCGAGACAGGCCATGATAGAGGGACCTGCACCAATAGATTGTGTAAGACCGTCTTGCCTTGTGAAATATATCATCAAGTCATGGCGATATGTTTTGGTGCTTTTGTACCACAGATATAGGACTGAATATGCGGAGGAATATCCCCAACTGGATATTCCCTTGAAATACAGGACAGGAGATTATGCCCCAGAAGGAATATGGTCGAGTATCTGGGAAATTATTAAAGTTCAAACAAGGAGGTTAATCACATGGCTCAAAGTCAAACGACAACCAACGAGGGTTATGGAGAACTCGGCAAGCTAGTATCAGGAGAGGCTGCATCTGCGGTTACTTCTGTAGTCTGTTATGAAAGCACTTGTACAGCTGCTGCTGAGACTTCTACCTATGCTTCGCCCGCTGCCACCAAGATTACGGATTCTGGGCTGAGCATAGCGGATGCCGATACTGTATCGTCTGTACAGACGACTACAGCAGACGACACAGTTCAGCTAGACCACCAGTTCACCGCTTCTGGCACGAAGACCGTAACAGGTTTTGGTATCTGTAACGATGAGGACGATGTTCTCTACGGTGAATGTTGCTTCAACGCTGGTATTGCTATGGAAAGTTCGGACACCCTCGATGTGCAAATGAAAATCCAGTTTAAGGCGGATTAGTGGCAGATAACTGGGTATCACCTACAGGGCATAATGACCTCGATGCATATGTTCAGGAGACGCAAGCCTATGATGGTAATGTAGCAACTGATGGTTGTTATACGGCAACAAACGGAGGCGAACTTGAGCTAACCATTGGCGCAATCGTCTGTGATAAGGTAAGAATACATGCCGCTGATTGGGATGTTGCAGACTTGCACAGTGACCCTACTGTTACGATTTCTGTCTATTATGGCGGGGCATACCATCAAATCTATACAGGCTCGATAACCAAAGACGCATGGATAGAGGTAATCGTTGGTAGCACGGAAGTTGTTACAAAGGCAAAAATTAGCTTTACGCTGGCTTCTTTGCATTATGGGCATATAAATGAGTTCGCTTTCAACTCCATCCCCCCCGAAATGGACACGGACGCTTGTACCGACGTGGACGGCAGTTCGTTCACTGCCAACGGGGAAGTCCTAACCGCAGTCGCAAGTTCAGTAACCACAAGGGGCTTTCACTATTCTAAGGTCTTTGACAACTTCGAGTGGGGGAGTGACGAAGACCCGCTTTCAGATGATGGTGGGGCGATAGATTGGACAACTGTGGCAAGTGGGGATAACAAAGCCGAGATAGACACAAGCCAACACTATACGGGCACTAGGAGTGCTCATTTCCATTATGTAGACGGGGAAGCCTATGGCTATTTTAGTCAAACTGCAGTTAGTGCGACGCAAGTATTGTTCACCAGATTCCGTAAAGACGATAGTAGTAAGTTCTTTATTTTTCATGGTAATGGTTCGTATCGTATATGGGTTCGGGTAGATGTTGATGAGGATATAGAGTACAACGATGGCTCATATCATGATACTGGGGCTGATGTCGAAGTAGGAACGTGGTATACGTTAGCTATCCAGAATGTAGACTGGGATAACCATACATACGATATTTATCTTAACGGTCTACTTATACAAAGCTCTGCTAGTATGGCATCGTCTTCAGGCGACGATAGTATTGTTCGGCTTTCTGCTCAATTAGGTGAAGCATGGGCTGACGAAGTAGCCGTCTGGGACATAGAAGATGAAGACGGAACATTCTCTGAAGGAACTTATGACTTACCTATAACAAGTCTGGACGCTAATACCCAATACTACGTTCAGGCTTTCGGTAAGAATTCAGTAGGGTATGGGTATGGGGATGTGGTTAGCCAAATTGTTCCAGTAGGTGCTGAATGTGCTGTAGGACTTGCTACCACCAGTTCAAGGACGGGGGGATTATCAAGGGCAGCGTCTAACGCTGTTGGATTAGTAACATCCGCACTGAAGCAACCCGCCAAGATAGTATCGCTTGCGGTGGGATTGGTAACTTCCGCATCTAGGACTTTAGGTGCTACAAGGGCTGCTTCCAAAGCGATAGGACTTGTAACATCTGCTTCTCGTACTAGTGGTATTCAGAGATTAGCCTCTAAAATAATAGGGTTAGTTACCAGTGCTTCTTTCGAGGTTTCGGGTGCTGCTGGGGTCAATGTTGAAAGAGGGGTCATTTCCCTTACCAACTCCACGCTTTCATCGGAGACAACCTTAACAGCTCCCGTTGATGTAGGACGAGCGTTTGTTATTGCTTCTGTTCGTAGCGACCAGGACTTCCCCGTTTACAGTTTAGCCAAGGTAGAATTAACCGATGAAGTAAGCGGGCAGTGGACTAAAGTAAAAGCCACCCGCAATACGGGGGGGACTGGGTATGACTGCTATGTAGAATGGCAGGTTATATCGGGAAGTGGCTTAACCGTCCAGACGGGGGAAAAGGTTTTCACCAATGACAATACCTCCGAGACCGTGCCTATAACCTCGATTGATACGACTAAGGCGTTTATAGTTCTGTCCAATACTGCAACATCGGCTAACGCAAGCCGTAGTTTCATAAGGGCGAAGATAAATAGTGCCACCGAGATTCAGTTTGACAGGGGTGATTCGGGTGCAACACCCGCTATAAGATGGTGGGTCGTGGAATGGAACGGTGCTACGGTTGAAAGCGGGACATCGAGTTTAACAGGGACGACAGTAACCCCCACGATTACAGAAGTAACGCTGGCTGAAAGCGTTTTATTCTACAATTACTACACGGATACGACCTATTACCCTAGCAGGGGCATGGTGCGAGGAAGGTTCACTTCGACAACCGAGGCAGAGTTTGCCAGGGGGTCTTCAGACGATAGCTGTGAGGTCTCTTACTTCGTTGTTTCCCATTCTAACTTCGCTACTCAATCTGCAGGGACTAACGAGATAACGGGTACCAGTGGTACATATACATTAACAACGCCAGTAAACGAAAGTGCTGCGTTCATGGCGACCCCCATCATGGGGAACGCCTACACCGATTCTGCGGCCACTGGCTTTGCAAAGGGGTATAACACCCATAAACTCTTTGAGGACGGTACAGAT
>Ga0180433_10001413_pt1 | contig 40085 bp, 36 predicted proteins | sample SS_ome_8_FD_132980 | JGI IMG/M metagenome (GOLD analysis project Ga0180433, IMG submission 132980) | Hypersaline lake sediment archaeal communities from the Salton Sea, California, USA - SS_1_D_1 metaG | ecosystem: Environmental > Aquatic > Non-marine Saline and Alkaline > Hypersaline >... | reverse complement strand
TATCATGAGCCTGGTACGTTATGAACCCTGGAGCCTCTTTGATCAATTGCGTCGTGAAATGGATACCAGCCTCGCGACTAGCGATTGGGTTCCAGCTGTAGATATCAAAGAAAATGACGATCATTTTACGATCGTTGCCGACATCCCCGGTGTAGCCCCAGAAGACATCGAAGTTCAGATGGAAAATGGAGTACTCACCATCAAAGGTGAACGCGAAACTGAAAAAACCGAGGAAAAAGATGATTTTAAACGCATCGAACGCAGCTTTGGCAGTTTCTATCGCCGTTTCAGCCTGCCTGAAGGCGCAGATCCTGACAGCATAGAGGCTAAAAGCAATAACGGTGTTCTTGAGATCACCATCAACAAACAGGAAAAAACCGAACCCCGGAAAATTTCAGTTCACCACTAGAATCAAGACTGCCTGCCATCTGGCAGGCAGTTTTTTAGCAACCAGATCAATTGGCGAACTTGCCCATGCGAGTGACCTGGATATCAGACACAAAAACCACGCCAGAATGCTTGTTGAAAAAAGGTGCATACCCTTCCAGGATAGGATTGACCAGTTGCTCTGGAACCGCGGCAATAATCATGATCAGCACGGCTTCTTCATTAAACATCAGGTGTCCGCCATGAAAACCGTGACTTCCCTTGCCCGAAAGATTGTTGATAATGGTATAACCTTTCACTCCGGCATGATCAAGCAGGTCAGTGGCAAATTCCTGGTGCTCTCCTTCCAGGATAATCTCCAGTTTCTTTAACTGGCTAAAGTTCAAGTCTTTCATGATGCTATAGTCTCCTCGGGCTTGGCAGCCAGTTCGGTGGACAATTGATAATTGTGTTTCCATTCACCACGCTCGTACAGGGAAACATTGCGGGTTTCAGGATCCACGATCAGCATGCGTATCCAGGCATTTCTGACCAGGTTCTTGGCCGCTACAACAGACTCAAAAACCTGTCTGGCATGATCAAAGGGGGCTTCAACCAGCGTGATGAGGCGTATGGGTTCGTGATACGGCAGACCGTCTTTCAGCACGGTCTGGGAAGGCAAACCGGTGCGCAGGTCGCTGACATTACCGCTCATAACTCCGAAGCGGCCAGCGACATTGTGAATGACCTTGCTGCCGCTTCCGAAGCGCTGATTATCCACTGCAGAGAAGTAATGCTCCATATTGATCCATTGCCCGACAACGAGCGGCCCGGTCATAATGGTTGCCAACAGGCGTCCCTTGGGATCAACGCGGTAGTCGTAAGAATGCAGAAAAGCCCGGCCATCCATTCCCATGGATTGGGTCAAGTTACGACGACCAATGACAAAATAGGCATTACGCGACAACCCCCACTCAGGGCGCACCTGCGACCAGTCCATCGAATTACGCCGGGCATTGCGAAAAGCAATCGCGGGTTTAAGCGTCTTGTCCGGATGGATTTCCAGAGATGGGACACGCTCGGTTGCACAAAGGCGGGCAGCTGCCGTCAGGCCCGTATTCAGACGATCGATGTAAATAAGATGAGATGACGGTACCAGATCCATGTCGTGCAGACTGATCTCATCGGTGGTGGTATTGTGAAATGCCGGAATGAAGGCCGTGTCATCCGGAATAGTGATACCCCGTTGCGCCAGGCGGCGACGCACCTGCGGCTTGTTTGCCATTTGTGCCAGCACGCGCCCACTGACCAGCCCGTGATTACCACCACAGGCTCCGCAGTCCAGGGCGGATTCGTAGGGATTATTTTCTGATGCACTACCATGTCCAACCAACAGCACAAAGCGCGAAAAATTTTCCACCAGGCCGATAGCGCGTAATGCCGAGCCTACGTAGTTGACTTGCTCATCAAGCGTAAAACCGATACGACCCAGTCGCTCCAGTTGCATATGGGCAAAAGACTCATTAATGCGGTAGTGCTGTTGTAGTCTTTCAACAAAGGCATTCAAGTCTGCTTCGGCAAGCCCCAGGTTGTCGGCACATTCCGGGTTCGCCGACTGGTGTCCCAGTGCCAGTTCACGCAGGTTACGCACCATGTCATCCGGCACCTCTTCCGGCTCGCGACCCAGTTCATGCACAACGGCAGCAAGAATCACGGCACGTTGCGTTGCCCTCAAAATGGAATCTGCTTGTTCACGACTCAATTTATCCAATAACAGTCGTGTTACCGGTTTTTCCGGGTCCAGATGCTTACGCCAGTGAGTGTAGGTGTGTGGTGCCACCGTTTTACCGATCATATCAAAACCAAACAGCAAACCGATGGCCTCGACGGTAACAAACGGCGTCAATACCGACTCCTTGAGTTCATGCATGGCTTTACCAAGCGTGGTGACGGCTGCTTCGTCCTTGATTTCAGTAACACTGATTTCAGGTACCAGGTTCTTGGGAGTCAAAATTACAGGACACAGGTGGGTTTCACTGCCCTTGCCCAGCTCCATAAAACTGACCGGCACCCCAAAGAAACCGGCGATACCGTAGGTTTCATAGTCACCTACGCTCTCCAGGTTGCGGCGAATGCGTTCTGAACGGGTATCGATACAGAACAACGCCTGAACGAAAGGCCTTTTTTCGCGAGGTGGCGCAGGTTCAAGACTTACCCCTTTCATGAGTTGCTTGATTGCCTGGTCCTCCATGGCACGCAAAAAGATCAACCCCTCTTTCTGTTCGAAAGTACCAATGATGTCGATCAGCTGCTCCAGCTCCTCAACCGACAGCGCTTTCAATGCACCCTCGGCACCGATCATTCCAGCCAGTTCCAGCAGTTTGTCAGCCTGGCTCCTGGCCTCATGCTGCTTTTTCATGAAAGCATACTCGGCAAAGACCTTTTTAAGATTTTCCTGGTTACCACGCGCAATCGCCATGTCCACCTTGTGTGCCATCTCCGGCAGGACACGGGCCTGGTTAAGTTCGTAACGCAGATACGATTCCTCGGGATACTGATCAATGGTTGATGAAATCTCGGCACGGGTGCAATGCCCCTCACACTTCTCGTTTTCATGCAGCAGAGCCAGTGCCAGTGTCATGCGAATTGCCAGGTAATCAACCAGGTCACCCGGAAAGCGTTGTGTCCAGTAATAGTGTTTGGCACTTGTGCGCCAGCGGATAAAGCCGACCCAGCCGTGCAGTCGCACCAGTTCATTGGTGAAATAGCCCAGCCAGGCATCTTCAGGAATTCCCAGCTGCTCAAGTACATAGGCAATGATTTCTTCCGGCGTATCAGCCTCATCCAGAATCCTGCCTATACGCACACCACGCAGAAAGAAAGGTACATTGCGGCTGACAACATCGCGCCATGCCTTGAAGAAGCCAAGCTGACGCTCTGGCATACTCCACACTGATTGCCCTTCATCAAAAAAATCGAGACAGCTATTGATGACCAGTTCATCAAGCTCGTCTCCCACCTTGCTGCCAAACAGAACATCCATGGCCTCGTAGACAGGCCTGTCGCCGAGCAATTGGTCGCGCAGCAGATGATTGGCTGCTTCAGCAGCCTTATCAGGCGATTCTGGCATCGCCTGCTGGTTGATGGCAGCATGGATATCAGCAACCTGCGCCATGTCGAGTTTGTTACAGACAGGCAATGGCACTCTTAATGCCAGAGCCTCAATCAGGGCATTCATATCGATGCCCGGAAGCGTTCCGCGCTTGGCAACGAAACGTTTGAAGCCCTGCTTCAGGCTCTCACGGTCGACTTTACCTTGTGAGTAATACTGCTGGTAAATTTTACGGGGCAGATAGACGCGCCCGTGGAACAAACGTTTGCCCTCTTCGACTGCCTCATTGAATTTCAGATGTTCCAGGCCATGCAGCGGGTTATGGTGAATAAAGGTGCGCATCGGCCAGAAAAAGGGTATTGGCTCAGCAGCCATATGGATGGTTGAGCGAATCCTCAGTCTGGTACCCAGGGTAATATGCATTAAAAATTCCCCGTTAGAGTGAAGCCTGCGCCTATCAGCAACAACATCAGCACGCCAAAGCCCCAGGTGTATATCAGCGGTAGATCCTCAATCACATCACTGCTGGGATCACCCACAATCATCCCCTGGATCAGGCGCATGCCGGCCCAGCTCCAGATAGCCCACATACCGGCCAGAGTAATAGCCACCAGCGGTTCTGAGGCAACCAGGATATTCAACATACCGAGAAAGGCTGGAAATACCGGGGTTGCCACCAGCGCCAGCACGGTCACCACAAATACTCCACTGAAACGCGGTATGGTCTGTGCCAGTCCTCCGTATAATTCGGTGTAGGCTGCGCCGTAACGCCTCTCCAGCCCGGAAACCAGCAGTGCCAGCAATAACAAGGGCACTCCAAACCAGAAGACATACAGCATGGTATTGGCATCACCATACAGCAAAGGCAACCACAAACAGGCCCAGGCTGAAGTGGCAAAATAGCCCGACCAGATTCCCATTTCACGCATTGCCAGTAATCGAAAAGCATAAAATACTGCCGTAGCCAGGGCCCAGCTCACCAGCCAGCCCGGCAGCTGCGGCTGCAGCACCGAGTAGAGATAGAGTCCTGCCAGAGGCCAGCCCAGCAGCAACGCCATCCTCAGCAGTGGATGAGTAAGTCTGGCATAGACGGCATTAAAGACGATACTCAACGGGAAAAGCGGCAGAAACAGCGCAATCAGCAGAAGAATCAAATACGACATTTTCATCAACCCCACCTGAACCAGACGTTGAGGCGTGCCGAAGCAGCCAGCAGCCGACGATGCAGGCCGGAATAGAAATCGATCATGTAGAACTCACGGGATATCAGCGAGTAGAAATTCATCCACCAGTGTGATGGTTTCTGATCGATGAGCGACCCAAGCTTTTCCACACGGTAGGCTCTTACCCAGCCGAGCACCACGATAATAGTAGTGACAATCACCAGAGTATCGAACCAGACAATATCAATCCCTGCCGCTCGGTAAAGCTGGGAAGCAAACTCAGGATCCTTGTACAGGAAGATATCGAAGGCGTGACTGATAAGGGTATAGCCCACCACGACCACGATGAAAGAAACCAGGATCAGTCCCAATAGACGCCAGGGGTTGGCAGCTTTCATATGATAGGTGGAAAACAGCAGTTGTGCGCCGGTTATCCAGCCAAAGAACAACAGGATGACAGCACCCTGACGCTGATAAAGATCAGGCGCGACCCACCAGTGAGTCAACACCAGTACCAGTACCGGAATAACCAGCGTGATGCCTACCATCATCAGCAGCGGCTGCTGTACTTTCGGGGCCTCACGTTCCACCACAAAGGTATAAAGGTCATCCTTGGGTACGCCATCATCATGCCTTGCCTTACCGATAACACCACCCGCGCTGAGGAACATGGTACCTTTAAACAGACCATGAGCGATCAGGTGGAAAATGGCGAGCGAGAAGGCACCCACGCCGCATTCCATGATCATGAAACCCATTTGTCCCATGGTTGAGTAGCCCAGTGACTTCTTCACGTCGTTCTGTGCCAGCATTAACACCGAACCGATAACCGCGGTCAACAGACCGACGACAAACACCCAGTGCAACACATCGCCGGTATGAATATACAGGGGAGCAAAACGATTGATCAGGAATCCACCGGAGTTCACAATCCCCGCATGCATCAGAGCGGATACCGGTGTCGGTCCCTCCATGGTGTACGGTAACCAGGTGTGCAAAAGGAACTGTGCCGAGCGGGCAAAAGCAGCCAATGCCACCAATGCACCAACAACTTCAGCAACCGGTAATCCAAAAAAGGTTTCTGCATTCGGATTGGCCGCCAACTGCTCAAAGATAAAGGTTAATGACCAGCTGCCATAGGTGTGAAACAACACCACAGCGGCCAGCACCAGGGGAATGTCCCCGATACGATAGACCATGAAGGTCCACATACCATAACGATAGGCAGATGGGCTTTGGGTATCCTGCCCCAGCAGGAAATACAGCATCACACCGATCATATGCCAGGCGATCAGCAGAGTAATCAGGTCACCAGCTGACACCATGATCAGCAATGAGGCGGTCATCAGGTCCAGCAGTACAAAAAATCTGGCATAGCCGGTCTCTTCAGCCATGTAACGTACCGAATAAAGGTGCACGATGAAACTTATTCCGGAAATCACCAGCGCCATTAATGAACTCAAGGGGTCAAACAGGATGATGCCCCATCCCTTACCCAGCGACACAGCATGATTAGGCTCACCGGCCAATGCCAGCCCCAGCGATGTCGCTGCCGCAAGGAAGGTCAATAATGTGAAACCAACACTTAAGCGCGCCACTCGCCGTCCGAAAGCGGGAGAAAGCAGATGCGTAAGTATCGCCGAGACTATCGGCAATGCCGGAACAAGAACGGTCAAAGTATTCATGGGCGCCTATGAATAAGCAGAACAAAGCACAGTTATAGTTTTATAATTCTGTGAACTGCCGGATTTAGTTTTTCTCAGTCACCAGAGCTTAAAACTATTAGCTGCTGAGTTCCATCTCCAGGTTGGCAAAAACTGAAGTTACTGTTCCTCTGCCAGATCGGGTAGATCAAAGCCGGTGGCGGCAAAAGTCGGTTGCATGAAAATCAGGCCACCATGTGGACGGTTGATATCGGCACGGAAGAAAATAAATTCAAACAACTCATCTGCATCTTCGGCATCTACAATAACCGTGACAACCTCCTTTTCTGTTGTCTCTCCAACTCCACGGTGTTTCTTTGGTGTCAATTTTCCCTTGCCACGAGCATGATGTACATTGACCCGATCCACGCCATGTCCATACACCAGGTCGCCAACCAGTGATTTTGCCTTTCCTTTTGGCAAAATAGCGGTAATCACTTTGGCATCGGGATAAATATTCACAGTTCACTATCCCTTATATCCACTGGATTGCGGCGGTCGTCCCGGGAGAACTTCTCCAGGATGTCGGGTGGAATATAGGTGGCAGCTTTTTCTACAGGAGTAACCCACATGAAGCCATGACCGGGGGTATCGAAATTGCCAGCCATATAAATGCTCCTGAAGATACGATTGACCTGGTCACTCGACACGACAATGTTGATCACCTCTTTCTCGGCCTCTACCGCCAGCCCCAGAAGTCCGAGACGTTCACGTACACCACGACCATGTGAGTAGTGGATACTGGCACCCTGGGCACCAGCCTCCTGCGCGGCTGTGACTAGGTCATCGGCCATGCCACGCTGCACAATGGCGGTAATCAGGGAAACATCGGTCAGAACAACCATTTCGTGTTTTTTCATAGTGGTCTCTACTATATCAATAGTTCAGTTTATTTCGCCGGGGCATTTTCCAGTTCAAGTTCTTTGTCATATGCCCTGTGAGCGCTTTTTACCTTCCAGTTAACCCAGATACCCACGCTTAAAACTGAGATAATCGGTCCTATGGAGGCCATCGACAGAATACCAAAACCCTCGACAGCATCCACTGCATTACCAAAGCCAAGGCCCATAGACAGCACCAGAGGCACCGTAACCGGTCCTGTAGTCACGCCGGCACTATCCCAGGCAACGTTGACGTATTCCTCGGTTGATATCCAGGTGAGTGCCAGTGCCAGCAGGTAACCGGGTACCAGCAGGTAGGCTATCGGTATATTAAATACAATCTTGGCAACGCCCAGCGCGATACCGCAGCCCACCCCAAATGAAACGGCCAGCATCAGGGTTGATTTTTTGAAGGCTCCGTTGGTCAGGTTCTCGACAGTCAGACCAAGCGCATTCAAAGCCGGTTCTGCCAACGTAGCACCAAAACCGAGAATCCAGGCAAAGCCGAGCGCAATCAACAGACCCACCAGGAATCCATAAAGTGGAGAGTTTTCGACAGTTTCGATTACTGTAAATGAAGCCGGGACCAGGCTGCCGGATTGTGCACCCAACTTGGACAGACCATAAGTCAGACCGATATTGAATATAATCATGCCGATAACACAAAGAATGATGCCGTAGGTAATTCGGCCCGGCTGATGCAGCTTTTCGCGCAACAAAAAACGCATGACCAGCATCAGAAAAATCACCAGCGGCACAATGGCCCGAATACCCGAAACAATCTCGACCCATGGAGTCTGTTCATGCCATGGAGCTGTGACCACTTCGGCAACTGCCGTGGTTTCAACGGAAGCAAGGATCGCCTCAACAGGAGTTATCATAGAGACATAGATAGCCAATCCCATTACCGCGACAATCGGAAACAGAGAAGCCAGGGTCACAATACCGAAGCCGGACATACTGTCACCGCCCTTGCCGGCAGCAGCGGCTATACCAATCCCCAGGCTAAGCACCAGCGGAACCGTTACCGGCCCGGTGGTGACCGCGCCACAATCCCATGCCAGCCCCAACATTTTGCTCAATTCCGGATCAGTACTGATGTAAAGAGTGAGACCGATGGTGGGAACCAGGGTCATGTAGATAAGGGGTTTAAGGCTCCAGTCGTAGAGAAAACGCAGGGTCCCTAGAACGGCTGCTGCACCCACGCCTATGCCGACCACCAAGACCAGTGTTTCAGCCCAGTGATTCAACAGGGTATAAAGATAGGGAGCCGACTCGACCTTGACAATCGAACCCGCCGCCTTTAAGGCTCCAATTGCAGGTTCGGCAAAAGTCACGCCAATTCCCAGTAACAGGGCAACCGTCAATACCACCGGCAGGCGCGCCTTGGTTGGCAAAGTGGTACCAAGTGACTCACCGAATGGCATCAGGCCAACCCTGAGTCCTTCCATGAATAACATCAAACCAAGAATAACGGCGAGCAGCCCTGAAGAGATGACCCAGGCGTCCTGAACGTCTTCGCGCAGGACGATCAATTGAAATAGCACCAGATAAATCGCGAGCGGAATCACGGCGCGAAGCTGATCTTTCAAACGTACCGAGATATACGGGCGAATCATCCGAAAGGCGTCAGCAGGCTGTAAACGATAGGCCGGTGCCTTATAGGGAATTTCATTGCCCTCGGCATCATATTCCGGGTCTGGAGTAACGTCATTGTAACTCAGGTACTTGTGAGTAGAGGCGGCCTCTCTGACGAAGGCACCGAAACGAATCTCTTTAGCCATAGGAATGTCTGGTCTCTTGTTATAAACTTTTTGTCGAACAGATGTTTACATTCAAAGGTAGTTGAAAGCTCCTTCTTTCTCAAACTCTACCGTCGAGCAATTTCCTAACTGCCTGGTTTAAGCAGATCATGTGTCTTGAGTCATTGCTACAGTTGATTATAATTGATTTCGGTATCGGCGCCTCCACACCTCAGAGCCAGGAAAATTGCTGTGCATCAGCAGGACAATCATGAGGTTTTATTTGATGCCTCCATAGCATCCGATGAAACTTGTTGATCACAACTGTCGCCTTCAAGCAGGCCATCCTCAGGGAGCTTGGTCAATGACTGCAGACGCAGATGCAAAGCCGCCTTTGCCATAAGGTGTGCTCCCACAGGGGCGGTAATAAACAGGAACAGCGTCACCAGCACTTCGTGCAGACTGAGCCCATCATCCTGGTGACTGAAAAAAACAGCCGAGGCAATCAGCAAACTTCCAACGCCCAGGGTAGTCGCCTTGGTAGGCGCATGCAAACGACTGTAAAAGTCACGCAACCGCAGTAACCCTAACGAACCGATGAGCGTAAAACCCGCACCAATTAAAATCAACAATGATAGAAATATTTCCAGCATGGTTACCTCATTCAATGATGTCGCCACGGGTTATAAATTTACTCAGCGCAAAGGTGCTGACAAACCCGATCATGGCGATCAGTAACGCGGCCTCAAAATACAGGTTGCTGCCCAGGTGAATACCAAGCAAAACCAACAACGCCACCGTGTTCACATACAGAGTATCCAGAGCGAGTATTCTGTCGGGCTGACTGGGACCACGTAATAGACGCCAAAAAGACAACATCAATGCAGCACTGACCAAACCAAAAGCAATATAGACTGCTGTAGTTAACATGATTCGAGAATCTCCTTAAGAGGCGTTTCATAACGCTCACGAATAGTCGCCAATATCTCATCCGGGTCATCCGCATGCAGACTATGGATAATCAAGCAGCTGCGATCCGCGCTCAGGTATGCAGACACTGTGCCTGGCGTGAGAGAAATGGTGTTTGCCAGAATACTGATAGCCACGTCATTTTGCAGACGTAACGGCAAGACCAGAAAAGCCGGTTTCAGCCGTTCCTGCCGGCCAAGGATCAGACCTGCAACAGCGATGTTTGCAACCAGAATGTCATAGAGCACAATAAAAACAAACCGCACGAGTTGCCATGGGGATCGCACATGCACTTGATCGGGCCAGAAACGTGCCGTGTATAGCGGTACTGCCCAGCCCAGCATCAAACCCAGTAACAGATGACCAAAGCTGATCTGGTTTACTAACAGCAACCAGATAACCACCAGAATCGCTGATAACAGAGGATGAGGTAACAAACGACCCATCATTGCGAACCTCCAGTAGCTACCTGTAATACAGCGCCGATATAAGCCTCAGACTGAAGCAATTGTTCAGCGGCAGCCTGCCCGAATTCATAAACCGGACCGGCATAAACCACTAAACCAACACCAATCAAAGCCAATGCCAGCGGCGCCCCCAAATCAAGTGTGCGCACCGGATTTCCGGCAGCAGCACCCTCTTCAATTTTGAAGAACAGCATGGTTCCACTACGAGCCAGGGTCATGATGACCAGGAGACTCGTCACTAACAGGACAGCAAATACCCATGGCATACCCGCTTCACCTATGCTTGCTTGCAGGATCAGCCACTTGCCCACAAAACCAGATAGTGGCGGCATGCCACTTATCGCCAGGACAATTATCAGAAAGACACCAGCCAACAACTGCCCACGTGGTAATTCAGGACCGGGTACTAATTTATCAAGCGCATATCCCCTGGCCTTTGAGATTACATCGGCCAGCAGAAAAACCGCGGCAGCAGCCAGAGTAGAGTGCAGCAGATAATATAATCCTGCAGCAAATGCTTCAGCCCCACCAACACCGACGGCTGCAAGCAGGGTACCGGCAGATACCACCACGAGGTAAGCAGCTTGTTGAGAAAGACGCTTGCTGGCCATGACACCAATTGTCCCGGCTACCACAGTAATCAAAGCTAACGGCAATAACCAGGGGTCAAGAAGTCCCGCAACGGGACCGCTATCGGGACCAAACATTAAGCTGTGCGCTCGAAGAATGGCATAAGCGCCAACCTTGGTCATAATGGCAAACATGGCAGCAACAGCTGCACTGGTATGCCCATAAGCCCCCGGCAACCACAGGTGCAAGGGTGCAAGTGCACCTTTAAGTGCAAACACTGCAAACAACAGCAGGCCAGCAGCGCGTACAACGCCCAGGTCTTCCTCAGATACTGTCGCCAGCCGCTGGGCGATGTCTGCCATGTTCAACGTACCAAGTACGCCATAAAGCGCACCTACAGCAAAAAGAAACAGCGTTGAGCCAACCAGGTTCAAAACAACATAGTGCAAGCCGGCACGAGTTCTGTCCGCCCCGCCCCCATACAAAAGCAAACCGTATGAAGCTATCAACAGCACTTCGAAAAATACAAACAGGTTAAATAAATCGCCAGTAAGAAAAGCCCCGTTTATTCCAAATAACTGCATTTGAAACAGCACATGGAAAAAGCGCCCATCGTGATCAGCACCACGTAGAGCATATAAAATCACGGATGCAGACAACAGCGCGGTAAGCAGTACCATCATCGCCGACAGACGATCGGCTACGAGCACAATCCCAAATGGCGCAGGCCAGTCACCGAGACGATAAACCAGTACAGACCCGTCAGCCACTTTCAACAATAACAGAACAGCAATAACGACCAGGGCCATAGTAGCCAGCATGCTGACAGCCTGACGCACTGGTGTTGCCGAGCCCCTCAATAGCAGTAATGTGGTACCTGCGAGTAATGGCAGCAACAATGGAGCGATCACAAGATGATTCATCAGGGATTCTCCTTGCCATCTACATGATCGTTACCCAGTTCGGCCCGCGCTCGCAAAGCCAGGATGACCACAAAGGCTGTCATGCCGAAACTGATCACAATGGCTGTTAATACAAGAGCCTGTGGTAATGGATCAGCGTAAGCAGCGTTTTCCTGGATAACGGGTGGAGTTCCTATCATCAGTCGTCCCATGACAAACAAAAACAGGTTCACGGCATATGACATCAGTGTCAGACCAAGCACTACAGGAAAGGTCCGGCCGCGAAGACTCAGATAAACGCCACATGCAGTCAGTACACCAATGACAATAGCAATCAAAGCTTCCATTAATCTTTGCTCTCCAGTCCATTTTCAGGTGCATTTTCAGGACGGTTGATATCATGCAACTGGCCCAGCCGAAGCAGAATCACAAGTGTGACTCCAACCACTACCATGAACACACCCAGATCAAACATCATTGCTGAAGCGACTTCAAATTCACCCACCAACGGCCAATGGACATGGGAAAATGTCGTGGTCAGGAATGGATAGCCAAACACCCAGCTGGCCAGACCTGTTGCCGTTGCCAGTAATAACCCAATGCCAATCATTGGTGGCAATCGAGTGCTCATACGTGTCTGCGTCCACTGAATGCCGTTTGCCAGGTACTGGGTAATCAACGCGACAGCTGTGATCAGCCCGGCAATAAAGCCACCCCCTGGCAAGTTATGACCGCGAAGCAGCACGAAAATAGCTACCAGCAAGGCCAGTGGCAACAGGAGCCTGGAAAATGCCGCAGGGATAACCGGGTGTACATCCCAGCTCCATGGCCGACCTTCATTGTCCTGCTCAGGGGCCGTCAGGCGCAAACCTTCGATTAATGCGTAAATTCCGATAGCGGCAATCGCTAAAACCGTTATCTCACCAAGCGTATCGAAACCACGAAAATCAACCAGAATCACATTCACGACGTTGGTTCCACCCCCACCGGGAACGCTGTTTTCAAGGAAGTAACCTGCTATGGTTTCATAAGGCCTGGTCAGTACAGCCCAGGCAAGTCCAGCAGCCCCCACACCTGCAAACCCGGCCAGAACAAGGTCACGGACATGTCGTGACGCTCCAGACTCACGAGGGGTTTGGGCTGGCAGGAAATACAAAGCCAACAGTAGCAGTATTATGGTTACAACCTCTACCGAGAGCTGGGTCAGTGCCAGGTCCGGTGCGGAAAACTTCACAAAGGTCAGTGCCACAATCAACCCGACAACACTTAACATCAGCAGTGCCATAAATCGTTGTCGATGAAGAATAACCGTGCCAATGGCGGCTCCGATTAGAGTCAATGCCGCCACCAGGCTAACCGGATCAACCGGGGAGAGAGGTTGTGAACCGGTTATGGAGCCAAAACCCCAAAAACCTGCAAACGCCACTGCTATAGCTGCAAGCATTGTCACTGCAACCATGCGTTGAAGAGAGGGACGATGCAGTATTGGATTTAAAGTTTCAGCCAGGGTAAAAAGTTTCTGCTCCAGCCACTGGAACATACTCCTGGCGTCAATATGCCCAATACTGTTGTCGTGCCAACGGAAAAGCGGCTTCCTGACCAGATAGATGATGATACCACCGATCAATGCAACAAGACTCATGGCGAGCGCCATGTTAAAACCATGCCATATCGACAGGCTGTATGCCGGTAGATCAGCCTGCAGTGTGGACGCAGCGGCAGTTGCCAGCAAAGGCCCAAAGGTCCAGGCAGGGAATATACCCACCGCAAGGCAGAGCACCACAAGAATCTCAACAGGCAGTTTCATCCAGCGAGGCGGTTCATGGGGGGTCTTCGGTAAATCAACAGGCTCTCCATTGAAAAAAACATCGTGAATAAAGCGTAATGAGTACGCAACAGCAAATGCACCCGCCAGTGTAGCCATGATCGGCAACCAGGGAATGGTACCTTCACCGGTGAGATTAACCGTTTTGGCAAAGAACATTTCTTTGGATAAGAAACCATTAAGCAGAGGCACCCCGGCCATTGCAGCAGATGCCACCATTGCCAGAACAGCCGTATATGGCATGTATTTCCAGAGACCATTGAGCTTGCGCATATCACGTGTACCGGCCTCATGATCTATGATACCTGCGGCCATGAACAGCGACGCCTTGAATGTGGCGTGATTCATGATATGGAACACACCGGCAACCGCCGCCAGCGGGGTTCCCATACCGAAGAGCAGCGTTATCAGGCCTAAATGGCTGATTGTTGAATAGGCCAAAAGCCCTTTCAGGTCATGTTTGAACAGAGCCGTGTAGGCTCCGATCAACAGTGTCAGCAGACCCGCTCCACCAACCAGCCAGGACCATTCCGGTGTATAGGACAAGGCCGGGAAAAAGCGTGCCAGCAGGAAAACACCTGCCTTGACCATGGTTGCAGAGTGCAGGTAAGCACTGACCGGAGTCGGTGCTGCCATGGCGTGCGGCAACCAGAAATGGAAAGGAAATTGCGCTGACTTGGTGAAAACGCCCAGTAAAATCAGCACCAGGGTTGCCAGATACCAGGGATGCTCTCTTATCTGTTCAGCCGAGGCGAGGATAGAGGTCAATTCATAACTACCGACAATTTCACCCAGCAGAAGGAAACCGGCAAGCATAGCCAGTCCACCACCACCAGTGATTGCCAGGGCCATGCGTGCACCTTTACGTGCATCTTCACGGTGCCTCCAATAGCTGATTAACAGAAACGAACTGATGCTGGTCAATTCCCAGAAAATCAGTAACTGGATAATGTTTTCTGAAAGAACAATACCCAGCATGGAGCCCTGAAACATGAGGAGATAGGCATAAAAACGCCCCATCGGATCTTTCTCGGAGAGGTAATAGCGCGCATACAAAATGACCAGCAAACCAATAGCCAGGATCATCAGGGCAAAAAGCAGGCCCAGTCCATCCAGCCTGAAACTTAACGAGAGACCCACGACACTCAGCCACTCATAACGCCACAATAACATTTCGCCCTGCATCACCGTTTGTACCAGCGGTAACAGCATCATCAGGGCGCTAAAACTCACAATTGTTGTAGCATAAGCCGATAACATCCTGCCCCGGGTACCAAGCCAGGCCACCAGTATTGCACCAAGGAAAGGTATGGCTACAATGATTGGCAATGTCATGCAGTTAATCTCCTGCAAACAGAATTCGCATAGGGTTAGTCCGCAACCAGGAAGGAACAGCAGTTAAACTGCTTATGGCCATTAGAATGCTCATGGTAATGAAGTTGATATGACAGTTAATGCCGATTAGATTTTTTCCTGATTGTAACCATGCGAAAGATAAGAGTAAAGATTGGCAATCTTTGTTAATACTCCTCTCAGCAGGCATAGATTCATCTGCGGAATATTCACCTTTCAACCGGCGTTTTCGGAAGAAGCCGACCGAGACGATATTTTTCGCAGGCCGCGCAGCCTCAAGGCGTTGCCGACGACAAGCAGCGAGCTCAGCGACATACCGAGCGCGGCAAGCCAGGGCGTAAGCAGCCCGGTCGCCGCTATCGGTAGAGCAATGGCATTGTAGCCAATCGCCCAGGCGATGTTCTGGCGCACGATCCGTAACGTCCAGCGCGCCTGACGTATCGCCTCGGGCAGTGCCGCGAGGCTGTCGCTCATCAGAATCAGATCAGCCTGAGTCTGGGCAATGCGGGTGCCGCTGCCCATGGCCAGCGACACGTCCGCGCCAGCCAGCACCGGAGCATCATTAATTCCCTCGCCAGCCATCAGCACCACTTCGCCACGTGACTGGCGCTCGCGCACGTAATGCAGCTTGTCCGCTGGCGAAAGGCCGCCATGCGCAGTTTCGATCCCCATTGCGCGGGCAAATGCCGCCGTTGCAGTTGATTGGTCGCCCGACAGGAGCACCGGTTCGAGGCCAAGTGTCCGCAGTGTCGCAATCGTCTCGCGTGCAGCTGGACGCGGTTGATCGGCAAGCCAGCACACCCCGAGCAGGTGGTTGTCCGAGCTGACGTAGACCGGTGTGCGCTGGATCTGCTCCGCCACTTCTTCGGGATCCTGAACGTCCACCGTGACGCCGATGAACTCGGCGCTACCGACGCGCACCTGAAGACCCTCAACCTCACCCTCGATACCGCGCCCAGGATGATTTTTCACATCGACGGCCGCTGGAGGCTCGATCCCCGCGGCATGAACCAAAGCCTTGGCTGCGGGGTGTTCGGAGTGCCGCTCCAGAGCCGCGACCAGGCGCAACAACCCAGCCCGATCCAGAGCCGGATCCAGCACCTGAACCTCGACCAGATCGGGGTGGCCGAGCGTAAGGGTGCCAGTCTTGTCCAGGCACACCACCTTGGCATTAGCCAGGTTTTCAATGGCCTGGCCACGGGTTAGCAGCAGACCCAGGCGCGACAGGACACCAGTAGTCGTGGTGATCGCAACAGGAGTGGCCAGCGCCAGCGCACAGGGGCAGGTGGCGACCAGCATCGCCACCACCACCCAGAAGGCACGCGCCGGATCAATAAGAAAATACCACGCCAGACCGACCACGGCGGTGAGCAGCAACACTGTAGCGACAAAGTGCCCGGTGCCCTTTTCCGCCATCTTCGCCAAGCGTGGTTTTTCGGTCTGGGCACGGTCAAGCAGGCGCTGGATCGCAGCCAGGGTGGTCTCCGCCCCGACACGGGTGACCTGTACCTTGAGCGGGCTGTCGATATTGACCGTGCCACCGGTGACCGGGTCACCGGGAATGCGCAGGCAGGGTTCAGGTTCGCCGGTCAGCAAGGCCTGGTTGATGGTCGACTGGCCTTCGTCAATCAGACCATCCGTCGGGATCGTCTCGCCCGGCTTGACGCGCACGCGATCGCCCGGTGACAGCTCCACCACCGGCACCTGTTGCTCACTGCCGTCGGCCTCTATTCGAGTCGCCAGGGCCGGGATCAGTTGGTCCAGGCGGTCTATCGCCTGGCTGGCGCGCTGTCGCGCCATGGTCTCAAGATAACGGCTGGTCAGCAGGAAGAATACGAACATTGCCACGGACTCAAAGTAGACGTGCTCACCAGTTCCCAGCGCTACTGAATACAGGCTGGCCAGGTAGGTGCTTATGATCGCCAGACTGACTGGTACGTCCATGCCCAGCTGGCGGTGGCGCAGATCTCGCCAGGCGCTGCGGAAAAATGGCAGCGCGGCGTACAGGACCACCGGAGTGGTCAACAATGCAGCGGCCCAGCGGATGAACTGGATGATGTCTCCATGCTCGGTGTCGTCTGCACCGAGCCACAATGGCACTGCCAGCATCATGATCTGCATCATCCCCAGCCCGGCTACCGCCAGACGACGCAGGGCCAAACGGCGCTCGCGCTCGAAAGCCCGGTCGCGCGTACCCGGATCAAACGGGTGTGCATGGTAACCAATGTTGCGGATTGCTCGCAGAATATCGGACAAGGCCAGTCGCTGCGGGTCCCAACGCACCTGGGCACGGTGAGTGGAGTAGTTGACCCTGAACTCCACCACCCCTGGAAGGGCCTGGACGTGCCGTTCGTTAAGCCATATGCAGGCAGCACAGGTGATACCCTCCAGGATCAGCGAAGCCTCACGCAATGGCTTACCGGAAGACTTATCGGCACTCTCGTTGACGAACTGACGCTGCAGTTCGGGCTCATCAAACAGAGCAAGGCTGCGCAGCTCGTCGGGAATCAACGGCTCACCCGGTTCGCCGGCTGGTTGCGTGCGGTGGTGGTAATAGCTGCCCAGTCCGTTATTGATAATGGTCTGGGCCACGGCCTGACACCCGGGGCAGCAGGTCGCATGCTCGCGACCCTCGAACTGCACAGGGTAATGGGCGCCACCAGGAACCGGCAGTCCGCAATGGAAGCAAGTTTCGGCGTTGTCGGCCGGCTGCGACCGAACCTGTTCAGTCGCGGTCATCGCAACGCTGCGGGTAGCTTTCAAGCGGAGAAGGGCATCTAAGCAGGGTTTGCTGCATGGGCATTTTTTTGTCGCAGTTTAAAACCGGTAATTATATTGGATTGTCGATCGAGATGCTCGTTTGAGTGCAGTTGCAGCAACCAGAGAATACCTGGTAGCGGACATAATATTCTCAACAAGTGATTTCCGCCTAGCTATGTTTGCGGACCGACTCAATTCAGTTACTAGTTTCGTGAATTTATTCAAACCGCCAATTAGTAACTTTTCAAATCATATAATATTTATTGGTAGCTATGCATTAGTTTAGCTATATGCCTACCAATCAATATACTTCCTGGAATATTCAGATGATGCTTATCTCTATAGAGAATTTCTTCACCCGATACCATGCTGCATTTTGTTTCATTACATAAAGGATCAGAAATTGAAAAATAATTTACGGAATATAATTTTGACAGACTTATCAAAATATCATGATATACACGCTCCTGGGATAAAACATCCTCTTTTGCAAGACTACATACTGATACTGATTGCGCCACATTCTCGGCATACAAGCAATCTTCCGGATGAATTTCATATCGTGGTATATCTCCAACTATTACAACATTATGTCCTGCATTTTTGAGATTGTTTATTGTGGCTGAGAAGCCTTCAAACAAATTATTATCTTTTCTTAGTTGTGCAACATAGTGCATGGTCAATAAAATTGTTTTTGGTTTATTTGAATGCAATAGAACATTAAATATTGACTCATACTCTTTATTTGAAATATAGGGTTTGCCAGGCAATATATAAAAAGCGATATTCTTTGAAGGCAGTGACTCTGCAAGCCCGATAAAAAGGTGTTCTGCATGAGAGTCTCCTAACAGGACCCAATCGACATCTCCAGGCTTAGTCTGTTTACAACGCAGAAACTGCCCCCACTTGAAAGCTTGTTCTGCAATTTCTTTGGGTTCGCAATCTACAGATCGCTCATCAATATATTGATAAAACTCCAGGTGGTGCACATCACCACTTAAGACTTTGGAAAAGCGATTATGAAAACCATCATTAAAGTACCAGTATGCTCCTAATGATGAAAAGGCAACCATGCCTGCCAGGGCTATCAAAAACAGACTTGTCTTTGACTTGATTCTACCTTCAGCACCGCGAAAAGGTTTCTCGACATATTGCCAACTAAATATTGCTAATACCAAGGATACTAGCGACAGCGTCAACATCAATAAACTGCTTGGCGGCTCAAGCATCCGGATACGAGCAAATGCAAATAAGGGTTGGTGCCATAAATAAGCGCTATAGCTTATCAAACCAATACCAACAAATAACTTCATGCTTAGCAGTTTTGCTGCAAATGTATCTTTGGAAGCAAACAGTATCAATAAAACCACCCCAATAACCGGGAGCAATAAATAGACACTGGGAGAAGGCGTGTCTTGGTCATAAGAAAAAATCGCCAGCATTATGGCCGACAAACCTATCAAGGATAACGTGTTACTCGAACGCACACCTTTCTTTTTAACAATGAATGCAGCAATAGAACCGGCAAAAATCTCCCATGCTCGTGATGGTGAAAAAAAGAAGTTTTCTGATGGGTAATTCCTCCAACCCCACTCGCTTAAGGAAAGACTGAGAAGCGCCAGAGCGACTATCATCCAGAATACACGAATCTGGCCTAGTCTAATAACTAACAACAAAAATACTGGAAATATGAGATAATACTGCTCTTCAACTGCCAAGCTCCAGGTATGCAGCAAAGGCTTTTCTTCTGCAGATGCCGCAAAATAGCCACTTTCTCGCATAAAAAGAAAATTAGACAGAAAAAAGCTCACTGCCAAAAGGCTTTTCGAAAAATCCTTAATTTGACTTGGGAGCATCCACATCCAGGCAAATGGCAAACATATAAACATTATAAAAAATAATGCCGGGAGAATACGTCGAACTCGACGCTCATAAAACCTGACAATACTAAACCGCTGTTTTTCGATATCCTCCAGCAGAATCGTCGTAATTAAATAGCCACTAATTACAAAGAAAACATCTACCCCGATAAAACCACCGCTGAACATCTCGAACCCAGCGTGAAACAATATGACGGGAACGACAGCAACAGCCCGCAAACCATCGATTTCAGCGCGATATTTCAAAAAAAAATTCCTGGTTAACTAGATATTGCCAATGGGGGGCTAAAGACTAATGTCCTAACGATATAAAAATTTTTGTGCTAAAAATCTTTTCTAAATGATTTTTGAATATTCTTTCAATATAACAATATTATCCAAAGTGAAAATGAAAAAAATACCTAAAAGTAATTTTATTAGAAAAATTTCCCGATTGGGCCGTCTTCTACATGTATGTATCCATATTGATTATCTATAAGGACAGAATAGAGAAAAACTGTCCACATTTTATACAATGACTGCGATTCAGCAATTCAAGAGCAACAGTGACCTGAAGATCTGGGAACGGGGCTCTCGAAACCAAAGGAAAGGTGAACTGGTTTACGACATGACTCAGCTTCCAACATCACAACACAAAGTGGGGCTGTTAGGGCCTGCCACGCGTGGTCACCGGCATGTCAGGCATTTTTGACGAAAAATATTGCAATACCAGAAAAATTCCAGATATCAATTACTATCGATTTCAAACACCGAGACATTAATTATATATGTCCGTATTTCAGCATAAAGACTGCTGTACCGGACTTACCCATAAAACCGGTAAAATCACAAAGATTAAACAAGAGAATTACTATGATTAGTTTTAAAGAACTGTTATTGCTATCGCTGGTTATTGGTGCGTTTTATTTATACAAGCGATATTCAAACCGAATAGTCAATGAAGTGACATTGGAAAACAAAGCCATTAGCGGACTCTCTAAAAAAGGCAAGTTAATTAAAGAAACTCACCCGCTTATCAAGCCAATCCTCAATCACTTACACGATTTAACCAACAGTAATCTCAGAAAATACCAGCAATTTACTGTATTGGATCCTGGCATCAATGCCATGGCTTTTCCTGCGGGCACGATCTTGCTGACAACCGACTTCATCACAGAAATCAATAACAACACTTTCACAGAAGATGAAATTGCTGCTGTAATTGCTCATGAAATCGGCCATATTGAACTTGGTCATGCGAAAGATAGAATTACAGAAAATTATCGACACCAAGCAGCTAATATAGCAATCAATATTGCTTCATCCAGCCCATGGTTACGCTATGGCGCCAAGTCACTCTCTTCATTATTGAAACAAAAATATAGTCGCGAACAGGAACACGAAGCCGATAGCTATGCATACAAATTACTAACGGGCTCGAAATACGATGCTGAAAGTCTGATTTCAGTATTGATGAAATTTAAGGGGTTTAAAGACTTATCACAATTGGCCGTCTTGTTTAGCACCCACCCTTCGGTGGACGAAAGAATTGCCAAACTTAAAGAACTCAGCTGAGAGGCTAAATAAGTCGCAATGGAAAATCACGGATAGGTCATCTGTGGATTTTCACTAAAAGCCTTCTGCTGTGCCACAGAAACCATCACAACTGGATCACGGCAGGCTTCAATGAAATTGTTATATTATATCTGAATCGACAGTATTTATCGGACATGACGTTTTAAGTAACTGGCATGCGCGCCTTGTTAGATTCGCAACCGGTAAAACACGTAGGGAGCCACAAAGGTCCACACAAGGACGAAAATCCAAACCCTGCCATTGAGCACATTATAATCCTGCAGCAGTCTGCTCCAGGAATGACCTGCTACATAGTGACCAAACACAAACTCGAAAATGATTGTCATGAACAGCCAGATTCCACCTATCGTAAATGCTTCAGCGGTTGACTGAATTCGAAACAGTCCGGTTAGGATATATACGTAATAACCAAAAAGCAGGATCAAAAGTATTGTCGACAATTGATGTGCCGCGAGTTCTGACATGAAATGGCTGTATGTGTTATTGCGTACAATTCCATTCACTATTGCAACGACTACCATACCTAGCCAGGCACTTATGTAGATGATCAGTGTTTTCATGTCTGGCCCACGATTCCATATATGAACGTACCCCACATGCTTCTCATAATAACCCGGAGTTATATCAACTGCACCCTGTGCCCGATGAGACAATGGTTAGCACACACTCATGTTTGTGCGAACCATACATACCTGAATAGTACGATGCAGTTTTCATCGTGACTTGTAATCGCGCCACACGTGAACCTGTCCTGGTGATATCATTGGGCTTATATTTGTACGCATTGATAACTGACTGAAATTTTAAGTAAACGTATGGGCAACGTACCAGCACACAGGGCAAGGAAACGGTTTGGCCAGAATTTTCTCAATGATTCCGGCATTATTCAGCAAATAGTCGATGCCATTCATGCTTCAGGCGCAGACCACCTGGTGGAAATTGGCCCCGGAAAAGGCGCCATCACCCAGGAACTGTTGCCGGTCTGCCAACAGCTTGATGCCATAGAACTGGACAGAGACCTGCTGCCGATTCTGCAAAACAGGTTTTCTGCAGAATCACATTTCACCCTGCATTCAGCGGATGCGCTGAAATTTGATTTTTGCAAACTGCAACAGAACCAGAAGCTACGTATCGTCGGCAACCTGCCATACAATATTTCCACCCCGCTGATTTTTCATATTCTGGATAAGCGGGAATGCATTCATGATATGCATTTCATGCTGCAGAAAGAAGTGGTTGATCGGCTTGCTGCTGCTCCGGGCAGCAAGGCCTATGGCAAGCTTAGCATCATGACCCAGGTTCAATGTGAAGTTGAATCGCTGTTTGAAATTCCTCCCGAAGCCTTTGACCCGGCTCCCAAAGTGCAGTCTGCATTTGTGCGCCTGACCCCCAGACAGCAGCCGCTGGTAAGCAGTGATGTGCTGCCACAATTCGAAAAACTGGTGACTGCCGCCTTTGCCCAACGCCGCAAAACCCTGCGCAACAACCTGAAAAAAATCATCAATATAGAACAGGCCCAGGAAATCATCGACCTATCAAGGCGTGCAGAAACCTTAACGATTGAAAATTTTCTGGCGCTCACCCGGTCTATGACTAGTGAACAACAAACTTAACCGGCCGGAGTTATGAAAGCCTTACATCTGATTGCGCTTTCCTCGTTATTCTTCTTTGCGGCGACATCTGCAAAGTCAGAGACTGTTTTTCATAACGACCGGAATAACAGCACCATCATAGAATTATTTACCTCCCAGGGGTGCAGCAGCTGTCCACCGGCCGAAAAATGGCTGGGAAATTTCAAGGATGATGCACGCCTATGGAAAACAGTTTTTCCAGTTGCCTTCCACGTGGATTACTGGGATTACATTGGCTGGAAAGATCTCTACGCAAAACCAGCTTTTACGCAGCGTCAGAAACAATACAAAGCTGAACAAGCGCTTTCTTCGATCTATACCCCGGGCTTTGTCGTTAATGGTGATGAGTGGCGCGGCTGGTTTGGATTATTCGGTGATAAAACATTACCTGAAACCCGTACGCAAGGGGAACTGACTGTGTCGTTTTCAGACAATGGCGTGAAAGCAAAGTATCAAAATGATGATCTTTCAAAACAGCAATTGACTTTGAATGTCGCCATACTCGCTACGGGCATAAGAACCCAGGTCAACAGCGGAGAAAATGCCGGCCGCCTGCTTCCGCAGGATTTTACCGTTCTGCAACTTAAGTCAAAAAACAGTTTCGCTGGCTACTGGACAATGCAATTGCCTGACTCCAGTTTCCCACAGAATTCCAGGCTCGCACTGGTTGCCTGGATCAATAAAGAAGGTTCTCAGCGACCCTTACAGGTCACTGGCGGCTGGCTTTAATGCTTTTAAACGCCGAGGTACTGCTGTTGAATCTGAGCATCAGCTACAAGTTCAGCCGAAGCCCCTGACCACACCACTTTGCCTTTTTCCATGACATAATGCCTGTCAGCAAGACCCAGCAGCGCATCCAGATTTTTGTCTATCACAAGAATCGATTCACCACGCTGTTTGAGCAACTCAAGTCCCTGCCAGATTTCTTCACGCACCATGGGCGCCAGGCCTTCGGTGGCTTCATCCAGAATCAGTAACCTGGGATTAATCATCAAGGCTCTGGCGATTGCCAGCATTTGCTGTTCTCCACCAGACAACTGGTTGCCATAGTGGGACTGACGAGAAGCCAGCTTGGGAAAAATCGACATCACCCTGTCGAGGGTATAGGGATCAGATGAAGCAGAGTAATTGGCCGCGGTTGCAACTAGGTTTTCACGCACCGTGAGGTTTGCGAACACCTGCCGCCCTTCCGGCACCAGGCCGAAACCCAGTCGGGCAATTTCATAAGATGGTCGACAATGAATCTCCGTTTCATTGAAAACAATACGTCCGCGACTGACCGGGTTGATACCCATGATCGCCTTGACCACGGTCGTCTTTCCCATACCATTGCGCCCCAGCAGCGATACCACTTCCCCCTTGTTTATTTGCAGGTCTATACCAAACAGTGCCTGGCTGCCGCCATAGCCGCTTTCAATATTCTCAAGCTGCAGCATCAGGATTCCTGTTGCCCAGGTAGGCGCTTTGCACTTCCGGGTGGTTGCGAATTTCATCTGGCGTGCCTGTCACCAGTACCTCACCATAAACCAGAACAGTAATTCGGTCTGCCAACGCAAATACAGCCTGCATATCGTGTTCAATCAACAGGATACTGGCCTGGTTTTTCAGGCCCTGGATCAGTTCTGTCATCTTCATGGTGCCGCCGGGCCCCATGCCAGCCATGGGTTCATCCAGCAACAGCAGGTCAGGATTTCCGGCCAGCACCATGCCCACATCGAGTTGCCGTTTTTCTCCGTGTGACAGGCTGACGGCAACTTCAGCGGCACGTTCTTCCAAACCACATTGCCGTAAAGCCAGTGAGGTTGCCTGCTGCAGGCGCTTGTCATCATTAACCGGTTTCCAGAATCGGAAACTGTGTCCCTGATGAGCCTGCACAGCCAACGCAATATTTTCCCTCACCGAGAGCTCATCAAACACCGATGTGATCTGGAAGGAGCGCCCGATACCAAGCAAAGCCCTACGATGCATGGGTAATGACGCAATATTATTTCCCTTGAACCAGATTTCACCGGAATCCGACAAAATTTCACCTGACAACTGTTTGATTAATGTTGTCTTGCCTGCGCCATTGGGGCCAATCAAGGCATGAATTTCACCCTTGCGAATATCCAGCGAAACATTATGGGTTGCCTGAACCGCGCCAAAGGCTTTGCGCAGAGACTTAGCCTGCAGGAGAAGATCAGTCACCGTGTTTTTCCCCTTTAACAATCAGTCCGTAAAGGCCACGCCTGGCAAAAAGCACGATAAAGATCAGAAACGGCCCCAAAAACACCATCCAGTGTTCTGTGTAGGCAGCCAGGATATCCTCCATCAACAGAAACACAGTCGCTCCCAACACCGGACCGAACAGGGTTCCCATACCGCCCAGCAGCACCATCACCAGAATTTCGCCAGAATGCGTCCAGTGCATAAGCCCCGGGCTGACAAACTCTGTCTGATTGGCCATCAGGGCTCCGGCAAGACCAGCGCCGGCTCCGGCAATAATGAAACACACCAGTTGGTAACGCCAGGTTGCATAGCCAAGTGTTTGCATGCGCAATTCATTCTCCCTGATGCCGCGTATCACCTGGCCAAAACGTGAATGCACCAGACGCCAGCTAATAAACAGAAAAGCACTCAAGGCTGCCATACACACATAATAAAAAACTGTATCGTCTGACAGGTCGAGTGGTCCCAGGGTGTTTCTTGACCACAGGCTCAAGCCATCATCACCACCATAGGCTTCCAGGGAAACAAACAGGTAATAAAGCATTTGCGCGAAAGCCAGCGTGATCATAATGAAATACACCCCGCTGGTACGTAAACTCAACGCGCCGATAACCGCCGCCAGGGTCGCCGAAAAAACCATCGCAAATGGCCAGCTCAGCAGTGCATTGTCAGTGCCTTCAATGCCAAACAGGAAGGGCGTGGATTCCTGAAAATGAAAGGCGAGAAAACCCACCCCATAGGCTCCCATGCCAAAAAATGCCGCGTGGCCAAGGCTGACCATGCCGGCGTATCCAAGAATAAGGTCAAGACTGACAGCAGCCAGTGCATAGATCAGAATACGGCTGAAAAACGAAATCAGGTATTGTTCCCCCAGCAATGAGGAAACCGGTGGCAACAACACAAAAAAAAGTACCGCCAGCAACAACAGGATACCTGATCGGGATTTCAAGCCTGCCATCGTTAACCCTGCACCGGAAACAAGCCACGTGGTCGCCAGATCAATATGGCTGCCATCAGGATATAAACCGACATTGAGGCCAGCGAAATACCCGCACCATCGGCAGTAGCCGCAGGCAGAAACAGACGCAACAGCTCCGGTAATAAGAAGCGGCCCAGCGTGTCAACCAGGCCAACCAGTAGCGCAGCAATCATTGCTCCGCGAATTGAACCGATGCCACCGATCACAATGACCACAAACGTCATGATAAGAATACTTTCGCCCATGCCCGCCTCTACTGCGAGAATAGGCCCTGCCATCACACCAGCCAAACCAGCCAACAGGGTTCCCAGGCCAAAAACCAGGGTATTGAGCAGTTTGATATTCACTCCGAGAGCCGTAATCATTTCACGGTTGGCCGCACCGGCACGAATCTGCATACCCAGGCGTGTTCGGGTAAACAACAGGTACAGGCATAATGCAACGACAATACCGACAACAATGATGGCCAGACGGTAAGCCGGATAAGGCGCTCCGGGAATCAACTCTACCGTACCGGGTAACCATGACGGCACATCCATAAACAGTGGCTGTCTGCCCCATATAATACGAGTCAGCTCATTGAAAAACAAAATCAGGCCAAAAGTAGCTAGCACCTGATCCAGATGTTCCCTGTCGTAGAGTTTGCGAAACACAATCACTTCTACCAGCATGCCCACAAGAGCTGCTGCGGGTAGCGCTGCCAGCAACCCCAGCAGAAAACTTCCCGTATAGCTGGCTACAGTAGCCGCAACATAGGCACCAATCATGTAGAAAGAGCCATGCGCCAGATTAATGATACGCATGATGCCGAAAATCAGCGTCAGACCGGCTGACATTAAAAAAAGCATAATGCCCAGTTGCAGGCCATTAAGTATTTGTTCTATGAACAGCAGCATTACAGCAGGATGAATACCCGGCAGGAACGCCGGGTGAGCAAGAGAGACCCTTCAGTCACATTTTGCACTGTGACGCATAGGCGTCTACATGATTTTCAGAAACCTTTTTCAGGGTCTTGTTTGTGGTATTTCCATCAGCAGTTTTGATGACTTCACGAACATAAAGATCCTGAACCGGGTGCTGATTATGTCCGAACTTAAAAGCACCGCGCACTGAATCAAACTCTGCCTTGCGGATGGCATCTCGGAATGGCCCCAGGTCAGACAAATCACCGTTAACTGCCTCTAATGCACTGCCGATCAGATTTGCCGCATCGAAGCCCTGGCTGGCATACAGCGTTGGTGTGCGTCCATAGGTCTTTTTGAATGAGACAACGAACGCCTTGTTGGCATCATTGTCGAGATCATGTGTCCACTGGGAACCATTGACAACACCAACAGCGGCATCACCCACAGCCTTGAGAAGACGTTCGTCAAATGAAAACGCCGGACCAAAAAGCGGGACCTGCTTGTTCAGGCCAGCCTGCGCATATTGTTTGATGAAGTTGATCCCCATGCCACCGGGCAGGAAAAACAACACAGCATCCGGTTTTGCTGCTCGCAAGGCAGCCAGTTCGGCCGCATAATCTGACTGACCGAGTTTGGTATACACCTCTCCGGCTATTTTGCCTTTATAAAAACGCTTGAAGCCAGAAATCGCATCCTTTCCTGCCGGATAGTTGGGAGCCAGCATGTAAACATTTTTGAATCCCTGTTCTGCCACATGTTTGCCGGCTGCCTCACTGAGACTATCGTTCTGCCAGGCGACATTAAAATAGTTTTCATGACAGCCCTTGCCTGCCAGGGCAGAAGGACCTGCATTCGAGCTGATATAGACCACATCGTTGCGCACAACTTTTGGTACAACCGCCATCGCTACATTCGAAAACACGATACCGGTCATGATCTTTACCTTGTCGCGCTTCATGTAACGATCAGCAATCTGTTTACCTTTACCCGGTTTGCGCCCGTCATCATCAACCATGAGTTCAACAGGCACACCGCCAAGTTTGCCTTCGCCCAGTTCGATCGCCAGCTTGAAACCATCACGAATATCTTCACCCAGGTAACCTGCCTTGGTTGAAAGCGTGGTAACCATACCGATCTTTACCGGTTCGGCATAAACGGATCCGCCCACTGCCAGTAAAAACCCGCTAACGATATTGACTATTTTTTTCTTCATTATCATTCCCTCTTGATCTCTTTATCGGTTTCGAATGGTTTTTAATGCTGCATCAATCGATTCATCGACGTAGTAACCGTACATTTCGATGGTATTTACGCCTATCATGCGTTTGCGGACCTGGTTGCCATCAGCATCAAGAAACAACAGTGTTGGACTAAAGGTGGACTTGTAACGCAAAGCGACATCCCTGGGACTGACAGCCTGGCCATCAAAGTCGATGATGGAATCGCCCAGATCAATCCTCAGTTCAGCCATAATAACCCTGTCGGTATAATCACCGCTAACCATCATCGGGTTAAGAATATCGCTTTTTAGCAGCACACAGTACGGACAGTCTTGCTGCGATACCATTAACATGACGGGTAACTGATGTTTACGGGCCAGATCCCCAAGCATCCTCAAATCAGTTGCCTCGGGGATAACCTTGCCGGTTTGCTGTGCAAAGCCCGGAACGGCAATAACAACCAGCAACAAGACAATGGCCAGTTTAGGTATTTTCATCTAGAACGGAATATCATCATCCTCAAACCCGCCAGCTCCCATGGCAGGAGCCGCTGCCGGCGCACTGGATGATTGTGATGACTGATCAAATGAGCCGCTTTCCATCGGAGCACCACCGCCACCGCGACTGTCAAGCATCTGCATCTGGTCAGCAACGATTTCTGTAGTGTAGCGGTCCTGGCCACTCTGGTCCTGCCACTTGCGAGTTTGCAGTTTGCCTTCAATATACACCTTACTGCCTTTTTTCAGGTATTCGCCGGCTATTTCCCCCAGCCTTCTGAACAGTACGACTCGATGCCATTCGGTCCGTTCCTGGTTATCGCCAGTGTTCTTGTCTTTCCAGGTTTCGCTGGTCGCTACCGAGATATTCGCTACCGCATTGCCGTTGGGCATGTAACGAACCTCCGGATCCTGGCCCAGATTACCGACCAGTATGACTTTGTTAACACCTCTTTGCATATTTCCTCCTGATTACGTCTTCCATGACGAGTTATTAATACTTAACTTGAGCCAACGAGCAGCGCTTCAAGCTCGCTTTCATTAAACTGTTTACGATCCACTTTAAGGTAGACCACTTCCTCGGTAGGAATCACCACCGCCTCTACCACACCGGTAAGGGATTGCAGCTTGGCAGAAAGTCCGCTGATTTTCTGTTGCGAGAAACCGTCCAGGTCAATCACCCGGCTGCTGTACTGCCCCGGATGCTTCATGGTCAACGCTACCAGCAGCCATATGAGAGCCACGACCAGACAGGCTGCAAACACCCATTCATAACCCAGTTGTTGATGAACCAGGCCGCCTGTCAGGCCACCCAGAAATCCTCCCAGAAACTGTCCTGTTGAATAAACCCCCATGGCAGTGCCCTTGGCATCGACCGGGGCGGTCTTTGAGACCAGTGAAGGCAACAAAGACTCCAACAGATTGAAACCGGTGAAAAACAAAGCCAGAAAAGCCGCTGCCAGCAACCAGCTGGTCCCGGCTGAGAACAATAACAGCAATGCCAATGCTATCGCGGCAATCCCACCTGAAAATACAGCTTTTATTCTACCCTTTTTCTCGGCCAGAATGATAAACGGCACCATAATAACGACAGAGATTCCCAAAACAACCAGATACAGCAATGAATGTTCTGTTTGCGGCAGCCTCAGGTCCCTTAATAGCAGGGGAACCGAAAGAAATATCGCTGTCAGAATCAGGTGCAGACTGAAAATACCCCAGTCCAGGCGCAACAGTTCAGGGTTTTTCAAGACCCTGGAAAAGGCTTCCGGTACTGTCTGGGCTTCACGATGTACAGGCTGTTTTTCCGGTGTTGGAACTACAAACAAAATCACCAGAATACCGAGAACCGCAAACACGGCGGTCAACCAGAAAATACCACTGATACCGATCAACTGGTCCAGGTATGGACCGGCCATCAGAGAAATGGCGAAAGCCGCACCGATCGTCATGCCGATCGTTGCCATGGCACGGGTACGTTTTGAATCTCGTGTCAGGTCAGCTGCCAGCGCCATCACGGCCGCAGCAATCGCACCACTACCCTGTATTGCCCTCCCTACCAGAATCATCCAGATATCTTCAGCCATTGCGGCAATTACACTACCCAACGCAAACAGCACCAGACCACCCAGAATAACCGGCTTGCGGCCGATGCGGTCAGAAAGCAGGCCGAAGGGGATTTGCAGAATGGCCTGGGTCAGTCCGTACATGCCAACAGCGAGGCCAATGAGCAAGGGCGTGGCACCTTCCAGTTTTTCTGAATAGAGCGCAAAAATCGGTAGCACCAGGAACAGGCCCAGCATACGAAAGCCATAAATACCCGCCAGTCCGGTTATCGCCTTGCGTTCAACGGCTGTGAGTGGTTCTGATTTTGTGGCGTGACGGGACAATCTGGAAACTTCACGGAAATGGTTTAAAGACTGGAGATCTTATCAGAAATTTATTCAATGTAACGACCCGGTTTCATTCAAAGCAGGTACCCAGCTGCTGGTAGAGAAGTCTCATGCCGCATGGACGCGGCATGGAAGCTCCCATGGATGGGTTCACAGCGTCTTCTGTAACAGCAGCTGGGTACCTGTTGTTCGGAATTGAAAGAAGGCTGAATCCGGATTCGTTTTTCGGTATATTGAACGGCTTGATTTCGAACCGGTGAAAATCATGGATCATATCCACATCCAGGGTGCGCGCACCCACAATCTGAAAAACTTTGACCTGACTCTGCCACGCGACAAGCTGATCGTCATCACCGGCCTGTCAGGTTCAGGGAAATCTTCGCTGGCTTTCGACACCATTTATGCCGAGGGTCAACGACGCTATGTGGAATCACTGTCTGCCTACGCACGCCAGTTCCTGTCGATGATGGAAAAGCCTGATGTTGACCATATTGAAGGGCTTTCCCCGGCAATTTCGATTGAGCAGAAAACCACCAGTCACAATCCACGTTCAACCGTTGGCACCATAACCGAAATCTACGACTACCTGCGTTTGCTGTTTGCGCGTGCCGGTACGCCATTATGTCCGGAGCACGGCCAGCCACTGGAAGCCCAGACCATCAGCCAGATGGTTGACCAGGTATTAAACCTTGAAGAAGGCTCCAAGCTGATGCTGCTGGCTCCTGTCATTTCCGAACGAAAAGGTGAATACCACAAGCTGTTACAGGAACTGAAAACCCAGGGCTTTATCCGTGCACGCATCGATGGCGACATTTATGACCTCGACGATGCCCCTGACCTTGAGCTTAGAAAGAAACACACCATTGAAGTTGTCGTCGACCGTTTCAAGGTGCGGGAAGATTTGCGTTTGCGTCTTACAGAGTCTTTCGAAACCGCGTTGAACATGGCCGATGGTATTGCTCGAATTGCCTGGATGGATAAAGACAGTGAGCAAGAAGAACTGGTTTTTTCCGCCAATTTCTCCTGCCCGGTGTGCGGTTACTCCATCGAAGAACTCGAACCGCGCCTGTTTTCATTTAACAACCCGGTTGGCGCCTGCCGTACTTGCGACGGACTCGGTGTCGAACAGTATTTTGACCCCACAAAAGTCGTTGCCCACCCGGAACTGTCACTGGCAGGCGGTGCCATCCGCGGCTGGGACCGGCGTAATGCCTATTATTTCCAGATGCTCAAATCATTGGGCTCCCACTATGATTTCGATATCGAAACACCATGGGAAGCACTGCCTGAGAAAACCCGTGATGTGATTCTAAACGGCAGCGGCTATGAGACGATTGAATTTACCTATTTCAGCGATAGCGGACGAAGTGTTGCCAAGAACCATCCATTCGAAGGCATTCTTAATAACATGAAACGTCGTTTTCGTGAGACTGAATCCAATGCTGTTCGCGATGAACTGAGCCGCTACATCTCTTCACAGCCCTGCCCTGACTGTGGAGGCACGCGCCTCAACAGCGGAGCCCGTAATGTTTTTGTGGCTGACCACAACCTGCCGCAGATTACCCACATGGCAATTGAAACCAGCCTGGATTTTTTTACTAACCTGAAACTGCCGGGCAAACAGGGCAAAATTGCTGAAAAGATCCTCAAGGAAATTACCGATCGTCTGCGTTTTCTGGTCAATGTCGGCCTCAATTACCTGTCACTGGATCGCAGCGCCGAGACTTTATCCGGCGGCGAAGCTCAGCGTATCCGCCTTGCCAGCCAGATTGGCGCGGGCCTGGTGGGCGTGATGTATGTCCTCGATGAACCGTCTATCGGTTTACATCAACGTGATAACGAACGCCTGCTGAAAACACTGACCCATCTGCGCGATATCGGCAACACCGTGATCGTGGTGGAACATGACGAGGATGCAATACGTACAGCCGATCATATCGTGGATATCGGCCCTGGTGCCGGCGTTCATGGCGGGCAGATTATCGCCCAGGGCACGGCTGAAGACATTGCCGCAACCGACGGCTCTTTAACTGGCGAATACCTGAGTCGCAAGCAGGAAATCGAAACCCCGGCTTCACGTACCGAGTTCGACATCAAGAAAGTGCTGAAACTCAAGGGCGCCAGTGGCAACAATCTGAAAAATGTCGAGCTGGAAATTTATGCGGGTTTGTTCACCTGTGTCACCGGTGTTTCAGGTTCGGGCAAATCCACGCTGATTAACGACACGCTTTACCCGCTCACTGCCAATCACCTGAATAAGGCAACACACAGCGTTGCGCCACATAAATCCATCAGCGGCCTGGAGCAGTTTGATAAAGTTGTCGATATTGACCAGTCTCCTATTGGTCGAACTCCCCGTTCCAATCCTGCTACCTATACCGGTCTGTTTACACCGATACGCGAGCTGTTCGCCGGTGTACCTGAAGCACGTTCCCGCGGCTACCAGCCGGGACGTTTCAGTTTCAATGTCAAAGGTGGACGCTGTGAAGCCTGTAAGGGTGATGGCGCCATCAAGGTTGAAATGCATTTCCTGCCAGATATCTATGTGCAATGCGATGTGTGCAAAGGCAAGCGTTACAACCGGGAAACGCTGGAAATCAAATACAAGGGTAAAAGCATCAACGAAGTACTCGACATGACTATCGAAGATGCCCTGGAATTTTTTGATGCCGTGCCTTCTATCAAGCGCAAGCTGCAGACACTGATGGATGTTGGCCTGAGTTATATTCAACTGGGTCAGAATGCGGTTACCCTTTCCGGTGGAGAGGCACAGCGGGTCAAACTTTCACGCGAGCTTTCCAAACGGGATACTGGAAACACACTGTACATTCTCGACGAGCCTACCACCGGGCTGCATTTTCATGACGTCAAACAATTGCTGACTGTACTGCATCGGTTAAGAGATCATGGCAATACCGTTGTGGTGATCGAACACAACCTGGATGTGATCAAAACCGCTGACTGGATTGTCGATCTTGGCCCGGAAGGAGGCAACAACGGCGGTGAAATTATTGCGACGGGCACACCGGAAACGGTAGCTGAGAACAGCCAGTCGCACACAGGAAGATTTCTTAAACAAATACTTTAAAAGCATGGAATCACTTAAAAAATGTCATTTCGTAGTCAGCCATGCGGATTCAGCATGTGAATATTATTTAGCCTGAATTTTACCAAATGTTTTTCCAGGGACTTCTCGGATCTACTCTATACCGTTGATTACCATCGGGACATTTAAAATCATCTCTCACTCCATGCTGGTACTCTGGTCTTCCACTAAGTTCTTTGCGCTTTTCGGGTGTGTCCTCAGAATTTGGAAACCATGCTGTATTAGTGAAACGACAAGAGAACTCATCAGCCTGAACGACATCGACTTCGCCGCCAATACCATACCTCGCCCAAACCTCTGCCTGACAATGACTCATTTCTGCATTAACATTTTCGGGGCTTTTAAGTGATTGAATATCAGAATAGCTAAACAAGACTTTACGTGCAGATCTGAAATCCTGTTTTCCATTACAACCATACAAGTAATATTTAAAAAGCGTTAAATGTTTCGAACCACCAGGATCGATGGCATCCCCGTTTTTCATCTTAACTTTCGACCAATCTCCATCGGAGTTTTTGGCACTCTCTTGGTCGAATGGAAACTTGCTGCAGTTACCAAGTGATTTATGATCGATTAAATACGTGATACGAGTTCTTAGCGTTGAAAGTTGAATGGAATAATCACGCTGCTCTTTATCGAGCATCTTATCCCGCTCGAGCGTTTCAAAACTGGATGCAATTTTTCGATATTCATCAAGAACTTTTAAATAATTTTCATTACTCAGTGCTTTTGCGGGTACATTTATCCAGGCTCGATAAATATCCTGGATAACGGTTTTTACTTTTTCACTTTCATTTTGAGCATCATTAAGTAATTTTTGACCGAGAGTGATTGCAGAGACCACATGAGAAAAACTAAGAATTGTAATTGTCATCAGTAACAGAAATAGCGGTTTTTTAATCATCATTTTTCAGCCCTTTCTTTCCTTTAATTTAGTTGAAGTCCGTTTCTGGCTCCTCGCCTGGCATCTGAATTCACGGTCTCGTTGACACTATTACAGCGTACACTGCAATAGTGTGATTTCAACTTATACCGCCTTGCGCATCATCCACAACAGTATTGGTAACATTAAAGGAGCCACTCCGGGAATTGGCACAGCTGATATGGCAGGAGGATTTGCATTAAAGTCTTGCGCGGTATTTAACAAGCCGAAAGATGACTCATCCAGCGTCCAGAAAAAATCCTCGAGACCATAGCCCTCGCCAGCCAGCTGCAGCGATTGACCGAACTGCGTAGATGAAGATTCAGCTATTTCAATATCATCGCTGAACAATCCGGTAGCCAAGCCGGAAACCGCGCTAAAAGAGCCTTCATAACTGATGAATTGCAATACCGAATCCGTATCATCTACCAGGGCAATACCATCCGGCGCCCCATTCTGAATTCCGTCAACATTAAAAGACAGGAAGCCATATCCGTTAGAGTCATCAACAAAGGTCCCAGCCAGGGGAACACTGTTATAAACAGTGCCGTTGCTACCATTATAAAACAGTAACTGCCAATCAGTTAAATCGGTACCGGCAATACCAGCGAGCTCAACGGCTTCGTCAACATCGCGGCCTGCATTATCGTAGTGCAACTCATTAATAAATACTGACGTGGAATTTGCCCATACAGGCAATGAAATAAGTGTACAGAACAGCACACCCTGGGATGTTTTCCTTAACATTTTCTCTCCTTGAAAATTTTCGTGTCGATCCATGACACGCCCTAAAGATACCTCTAAATCACTACAGTAACAAGCGACTATTCTCGGGAAACCTGACCTGCAGGAATTGCTGTTGATCAGCGATAATCTTCCGATGATTTTTCAGATAAAGAAATTCAGACCAGTTCGGCTTGAATGGTACGGCCAATAGTAACCTTCCCCATCCTTCCGGCGTACGATTACCCTTGCTATGATTGCACTTGGCACAGGCTGTTACACAATTTGACCAGGTATCCGGCCCTCCTTGTGAAACCGGGATCACATGATCCCGAGTCAGTTGATTTTCTGAAAAAGATTCCCCGCAATACATGCAAACATAACCGTCACGTGCAAACAGAGCGCGGTTGGTTAATGGCGGCTCAAAGTTAATTGAGTAGCGCTTTTTATCAACCCGCTGCCGTGTCAGCAAAATTGAACCGACGATGATTTCGGAACGCTTACCCAGGGTATGGTTATAGCCTCCGCGGAATACCATCTCGCTCTGCCCCAGATTTGCAATGATACGGTCACTGGCAGCCAGGGTAATTGCCTGTCTTTGTGTCAGCCAGGCGGTTGGATTACCTGCTTTATCGAGCTGAAGGATTCGATACATGATGACTTCCTAGTGCAACGTGCCGTTTTTCAGACTAAAGTCCTCGAGCAGCAATGATGCCGTCCCATAAAACAGCTCAACTTCCACTTCATTGCTTGACTCGCCGGCCGGAACTTCCATGGCAATTCGAAATCCTGTTTCTGCCGATGAGGAGCAGTTTTCCGGCAACACCGCAACATCATCAACCTCCTTGTAAAGTTCGGCAATTGGCGCGAAAGTGACTGTACAAACACTCCAGGCATATTTAACCGGATAGAATAACTGGGCCAGTTCCCGGCTTTTGTCCTGCAACGTCCGGGTTAATGATTCACTATCGGAAGAAGCTAACTGTATATCCAGCCTGGCATCATGTAATTGTTGCAGGTAATGTTCACAGTCTTGATCTGAGGTCTTGAGATCAAAGGCAAAATAAAATTCAGGACTGCCTTCAGGAAAAAGATCGATTTCAATTCGATCCAGAGGGAATTGTTTAAAGAAAGGACGAAGCTTGTTCAAAGTATCGATAATGCTGCCGACACAAATGCTCATTGTCATACTCGAATCTCCTCAGTGGTTTATTTCGTTATTCAAGACATCGATTAAATGAATTTCACTGCCAATATTCAAACCTGTTAATTGTGATGCGCTTGCGCAGTTGGCTGCAATTTCTACCAGGCCCATTGAATTTTCGTACCAAAATAGTGAGCCAGCCGAAACCTCGGAAAAGGTTCGTGCATAGGAAATTTGTTGATTTCCAAGCATGATTTTCATTTGCGAGGAAACTTCCTTGGCAGGCAGGGCACTCATCAGATTACCGTAATGATCGATGTAGATAATCTCTTTAAGAATTTCAGACCAATCATTGCCGACCAGATCCGCTGAAGCCAGAAACTGAAAATTCATCGCCTCGCCATTGATCAGTTTTGCGAGCTCAGGAGCAAACCAGTCGCGTGCATGAAAGCTGTTGGAGATCCTTTGGCCGGGATAATCAAGCAGCGCTACCTTTTTGACATCATGCCGGGCAATCAAACGTGAAAAAAGACCATTATCAGGCCCCAGAAAGGTCATGTTTCCGATTTGAAAGGTGATTACCTGGCGGTCACTGCCCACGCCTGGATCAACTACTGCAAGAAAATAGCCTTTTTTTACAGGAAGTTCTTCGTAGAGCGCAGCGAGCAGATAGGAAGATCGAAAAGGGTCAGCGGCCGGGGCATTTGAGAGTAAATTGATGAAGTGAGCCTGGGTTCGGTGAGCAATAATGGCCTCCACCTGCCCTGCGTAAGGGCCGTGTAGCCCAAAATCACTAAAAAAATATACAACCGGTCTTGGTGCCAACAAGGGTTGCCCCCGACTCTTGTACATATGAATCTGAGCATAACACCAGATATTGTGTTTCCCAACCCTAATGTGGACAGTTTTTGCTTTGTGTATTAAAAACGTAAAAATAATTGTCAGTGACAATTTTCAGGAGCAACGCAAACCCGGAGGATAAGTCGCATCGATGAGACGCATAAAAAAACCGGGCAAAACCCGGTTTTCAGGAGGACAGCTGAGGAAATAGATTAATCTTCAGCGGCTTCCATTTCAGGTTCTGGGCGGTCAACCAGCTCGACATAAGCCATAGGTGCCTTGTCACCGGCACGGTAACCACACTTGAGGATGCGCATGTAACCACCTGGACGATCCTGGTAGCGAGGACCTAACTCGGCAAACAGCTTACCTACCGCAGAATCATCACGCAGACGATCAAAAGCATGACGGCGATTGGCAACACTGTCGCTCTTTGACTTGGTAATCAAAGGCTCGGCGAAGCGACGCAGCTCCTTGGCTTTTGGCAAGGTAGTTTTTATCAGTTCATGCTCGATCAATGATACAGCCATGTTACGAAACATAGCCTTTCTGTGAGAGCTGTTACGGTTGAGCTGACGCCCTGCATGACGATGACGCATTTTCCTGTACCTACTATTATATTAAAGATCCCCGCCTATGCGGAAATAACAATTGTTTCCTTAGCCGCCCATAACCTCTTCGAGATTTTCAGGTGGCCAGTTTTCCAGACGCTGGCCCAGTGACAAACCACGGGTAGCCAGTACGTCTTTTATTTCTGTCAGTGATTTCTTACCTAGATTGGGGGTTTTCAGCAATTCAACTTCTGTACGCTGAACCAGATCGCCAATCAGGAAGATATTTTCTGCTTTCAGGCAGTTTGCTGAACGAACAGTCAGTTCAAGATCATCAACTGGTCGAACCAGGATCGGATCGATCTGAGGTGCAGACTCACCGGGTGCTTCGGCAGGTTTAGCCGAAACTGTTTCATCCAGATAAACGAATGCAGACAGCTGATCAGACAGAATGGTAGCCGCACGTTTGATGGCATCTTCCGGATCAATGGTGCCATTGGTTTCCAGTTCGATGATGAGACGATCCAGGTCAGTACGCTGCTCAACACGTGCCGCTTCTACAGAGTAGGAAACACGTTTGATTGGACTGAAAGAAGCATCCAGCTGCAGATGACCGATAGGACGATCTTCACCGGCAGTACTATCACGATTAGCCGCTGGCTGGTAACCACGACCACGTACAACGCGCATGGACATATTTAATGAACCTTTATCGTCCAGTTCAGCGATGACATGCTCGGGATTGGCGATTTCAACACCGTGAGGCAGTTCGATATCTGCGCCGGTAACAGTGCATGGACCTGTCGCATTAATCGTCAAAGTGGCTTCATCACGGTCTTCCATGATAACTGCCAGCTCTTTAAGGTTGAGCATAATCTCCAGAACGTCCTGCTGCAGGCCTTCCAGTGCCATGTATTCGTGCAAAACGCCGTCAATTTCAACATCGACAACCGCACAACCAGACATCGATGACAGCAGAATCCGTCTCAGGGCGTTACCCAGAGTATGACCGTAACCACGCTCGAAAGGCTCAAGTGACACCTTTGAGCGACGCGGAGATTTCTGCTCTACGTCAACAATATTCGGTTTTAAAAAATCTGTTACTGAATCAGACATTATTTATCCTGGCTAGCTAATTATTATTTAGAGTACAGTTCCACGATCAACTGTTCGTTGATTTCGGCTGGTAGATCCTGACGCTCAGGGATACGCTTGAAGGTGCCTGACATGGCTTTAGGATCGACCTCTACCCAATCAGCGAAACCATACTGCTCGGCAAGGGAAATAGAGTTCTGGATACGAACCTGTTTCTTGGCCTTTTCATTAATACTGATAACGTCGTCAGCATTAACTTTGTATGAAGGAATGTTTACAGACTGGCCATTAACCAGAATGGCTTTATGGCTAACCAACTGACGCGCTTCAGAGCGAGTGGAACCAAAACCCATACGATAGACCACATTATCCAGACGACGCTCCAGGGCCTGCAGCAGGTTTTCACCGGTTGCACCTTTAGCCTGGGCCGCTTTCTTGTAATAAGTACGGAACTGTTTTTCCAGAATGCCATACATACGTCTTACTTTCTGCTTTTCACGCAGCTGAACACCATAATCAGACAGGCGACGACGACGGTCGGTTGTCTGGCCAGGGACTTTTTCCATGTTGCACTTGGTGTCGATAGAACGCACACGGCTCTTCAGGAAGAGGTCTGTGCCTTCGCGTCTACTCAGTTTACATTTTGGTCCGATATATCTTGCCATTATGAAATCTCCTGATTAAACGCGGCGCTTTTTAGGTGGACGACAACCATTGTGAGGAATTGGCGTCACATCGGTAATACTGGTGATTTTGTAACCGGCAGCATTCAGTGCACGAACGGCTGATTCACGACCTGGGCCGGGACCTTTGACATTCACATCAAGGTTTTTCAGGCCGTAGTCCTTGGCAGCCTGGGCAGCACGATCAGCAGCAACCTGTGCCGCAAAAGGAGTGCTCTTACGTGAACCACGGAAACCGGAACCACCGGATGTTGCCCATGAAAGCGCGTTACCCTGACGGTCGGTAATGGTGATGATCGTATTGTTAAAAGAAGCGTGAATATGAGCTACACCATCGGTAACTGTTTTTCTGACTTTCTTTTTGGTCGTGGACTTTGCCATGTTACTTACCTGAAATTAAATCTGTTAACGTTTGATTGGCTTT
>Ga0180433_10001411_pt1 | contig 40123 bp, 46 predicted proteins | sample SS_ome_8_FD_132980 | JGI IMG/M metagenome (GOLD analysis project Ga0180433, IMG submission 132980) | Hypersaline lake sediment archaeal communities from the Salton Sea, California, USA - SS_1_D_1 metaG | ecosystem: Environmental > Aquatic > Non-marine Saline and Alkaline > Hypersaline >... | reverse complement strand
TGGTCTCGGGCATTGACCAGGATCTCATCAAACAACTTGAGCAACGCCTGTGAGACAGTGACGGAGCGCTTGACAATCCGCACGGGGGTTTCTTTGGTCGCAGCCGCGCCAAAGGCTGCCGGGTCATCGGCGACGTACAGCTCCATCTCGGTAGGTTGCGTGGCACCGACGTAGGTATCGGGCCTCATCAGCACATGCTCCTTGTCGGTTGCCTTCTTGTACTTGCGCAAATCATTCTTTGCACCGCTTGGCGCCGGGCCGGGTCCTGCCTTCGCCATCCGATACCCTTCATTTTCGGCTTCCAACTAATTCAATTTCGGCACCAAGGCTAAGATGGGAAATGTTCGTCGGATCTTTATGGGAATCGCCATTCTGTTTGCAGTCCTCTTTGCAATCTGTGTGTGGGCAGGTGCTTGTGGCTACCGGGTCCACGCAGACGTGACTCGGCATGGAAAAAAGGTGGTCGGAGTTGAGAGTCGTGCGGGGTACCAAGGCCAGCCCCACCGCCACCATCACAACTAGACACAACACCCCGTTTCCCAAATCACAAACAATTCGGACACCCAATTAGCAAACTCCGTAGAGCATGCCCGCCAACGACGATAACGACAGTGGAGAACGGCAAAAACCAGAAAAGTTTCAGCCCGGCTCGCAAATCAACAACCGCTTCCACATCGAGGCTCTGATCGGCAACGGCGGGTTTTCGGATGTGTACCGTGCCATCGACACCATCACGATGGAACCCATTGCTCTCAAGGTGGTCCACGAAAAACTCAAGCGCACCACGGTCAGGGAACGGAGAGTGCTCAAGATTCTCCAACGCCACGAACACCCCAACATCATTCGGCTGTTGCTCGACACAAGCTGTCTGGACGCACGAGGCGACACGGCCTACATCCTCTGTTATCCGCTGATGAGGCATTCGCTGATGGATGAGATCCTGGCGGCCCGGAAGGCAAGAGGGGGAAGGGGTGGGCTGCGAACCGAGGCGATCGAACCCGCACTCCAATCCATCGTGGCGGGGATGGCGTTCTTAGAAGAACAGCACGTGGTGCATCTCGATCTCAAGCCCGAGAACATTCTCCGAAGTGCGGGTGCGCCCGATCGCCTGGTGCTAGCCGACTTTGGCTGCGCCACCCCCTGCATCGCCCACGACATCAAGTTCGAGGCCCAGACGCCGTGGTACCGGGCCCCCGAGGTCTGCCTGCCTTCTGACTACGGCCCCGAAGTGGATTTGTGGAGCCTGGGATGCATCGCCTATGAAATGGAATGTGGACGGGTACTGTTTAAGGTGCGCACAAGTTCGCATCTCACCTACATGCACTGTCGCGATCTCGGTCCCCCGCCACGGGCCTTCCTGGATCTCACTGCGGGCACCGCCCCGCCGTCCCATCTGGCGTACAACCCTGTGACGCAACGGGTTGAGTGCACGGCGGATCACTGGCTCCGGATGCCCCGACCACCCCGGCCGCGGCTGACGACTCCCAACGGCTACTACACCTCCCCCCTCTTGCATGCAGTTCTCCGCTGGGTTCCGCAGGAACGGGTGACGGCCCGCGAACTGATCATGTGGCCCCGTCTCTGTCGCCACCACCCCACCAGCAGTTCCCCTGCCAAAGAACCTGTGCAAGAGAAGGATAGAGGAAAATAGGGTTAGACCTTCAGGCTGTGCCCGAACAATGGGCGATCGTGTTCTTGAAATCACAACGGTACAGACGGCTCCATTCCGGACGCTGGCGACCGCGCTGAAAGACATTTTGCTGGAGACCAACATTGTCTTCACCCCCGAAGGCATCAAGATCGTCAACATGGACAAGACCCAGACGATCCTGGTTCACCTGATGCTCGACGCCGACAACTTTGAGACCTTTAATTGTGCATATCCCAAAATCACCATTGGAGTTAACACACTCCATCTGTTCCGGCTGATCAACACGATGGATAATGATGACACGCTCACGTTGTTCATCAACGCCTCCGACTACAACGACGGCGTAGTGGACCATCTGGGACTAATGTTCGAGAACGGCGGCATTGGGCAGTGCAAGAAGCACAAGCTCAAGCTGATCGAACCCGACAAGGAGGAAAACACCATGCCCGATGTCGAGTTCTCTTCGGTCATCAGCCTGCCGTCGGCTGACTTCCAGAAGATTGTGCGGGACATGGCCACCATCTCGGATCGGATCGAGGTTCAGTCAGTGGGCAAAGAGCTGATCTTTCGGTGCCGTGGATCGTATGCCGAGTCGGTCATCCGGCGCTCCGAGATGGAGGACGGGTCCACCACCTTCAAAGAGAACGATGGTCAGGTGGTGCGGGGCGAGTTTTCGCTGAAGAATCTGTCGTACTTCATCAAGTGCACCAATCTGTGTCCGACAATCGAGATGATGCTGGAGAACGATCTGCCGCTGGTGGTGATGTACAATGTGGCGTCGCTGGGCATGATCCGGCTGTGCCTCACACCACTTCCGCCCAAGGAGGACTGAGTTGGCTCCTGTGACAAAATTGAAGAAACGTCACACAATACAAGAGGGGTAGAGTGAGTGGAGGTGATGGGAGCTACTCCGACTAAGTTTGGGCTGGGTTGGGCGCCGATACCGCTGGCGACGTCGGGGTCGGAGCCGTGGTTGCAGACGCCGTACGTGCCCAGACAGGGCACCATCAGCCATGGCCGCGGATTCAAGCCCGACGTGGCTTGCTATATTACCGGGTATGCCGACGAGTTCACCCGCCGCGAAGAGGATTTCGCCCGCCGGAACGGCGAAAATAACAGCCTTCCTGCTGTTCGAGAAACGTCCCCCGAGTTCAATTCTCAAATGCTATCTGAAGGTTGGATAGCATTTGACCACAACAACGTGTGCAACTGGCACAAGGAACCCTACGAGAACACCTACTACACCTGGTACTACCGCCCGTGGGAGATGCGGGTCGCCAAGAAGCTGAACAACAGGATCAACACCGACGACTGGATCGACTACCATTCACCTACTTCGCCATGTGCCGCTTGAAGAGGCACCCCTCGAGCGACAGCCCCGGAATCACGTTCATCTTGTTGGGGTCTTGCAACTTGCAGTCCCTGAGCCACACCTTGATGATCGAGAACGACCTTTTTGGCGAGATGGTGACCCCGGTGACCCGCTTGTTCAGTGCTGCGTCCTCAAAGATCGTCTCGCCCATCGCAGAGTACATGAGGTTGCTCCACCCCTGCACAATCTGCTTGTTAGCCACCTTGTACGAGAAACATCCCCCGTCCTTGTTTTTTGGGTCCTCCCAGCGAGGCTCCACGTCCGATCGCATCAGGAACAGCATGCAACGCTTCACTGCAATTTCGGGAAGCGACTTTGCGAGCGCCACGCCGTCCTCCAGTGTATTGAAGCCCATCACTCGACGGTAGCTCTCGAGGGTCCACGAGTCATCGTTTGGCAAGTGGGTGTACAGCACCCATTTGTCCAGCAACGGAGTGCGGTCGGCATGTGCTTCCGCCACTTCGGGATGTTCGGCCGCAGCGCTCATTGTGCTTTCGCTGGGCAGCTCGGGCCTAGATTGGTTTGCCGCAGCCATCGCCATGGGAGTCTCCGAAGAGTTCTGCTACCTCTACTGTGGGTCCGCCGCCTTCAATTATGCGTCTTCGTGCCAATCCGATTCCATCTCGGGATCGGGCTCGTCGTCGTCATCGTAGGTTCCAGCATCGCTCCGTTCATCGTCGCTGTCCCAAGGATCCGAGCCCCATGCCGCAGGCTCGGGCTCATCCATCTCCTCCTCCTCTTGCATCGTCGTGGCCTCTTCGGTCTGCTCCATGCCAGGGTCGGGCTCATCGTCACTGCCCTGGTCAGGCAACGGAGCCGCCGTCGTCTGCGTGGCAGGCAGATGGTTTTTGTCGATCGCCGAAAACACTGCTGCCTGCTCCTCGGTCAGCTCGTGCATGTTGAACTCCGAATCAATCAGCGACAATTTGTACTGTCCAGGAGCAACAGCAAATCCGTGCGCGTGCTTCATGCACAGACCAACATGCAGCCAATCCAACACGGGTTCACCGCCAAAGCGAGCCAGCTCGTTCGTAATGTCAAAATCACGGGGCTTGTTCCGACTCTTGCGGTGCCGTCGGCTGTGGGCCGGCAACCGAACCACCGCCTGAATGAATGGGAGTGCAAGAGGGGTAGGGGGTTCGTGACTAGGTACCGCCACGTCCATCCGTTCGTAGTTTTCAGTCTTCGGGTCGCGATGCCACAGGCCTGATCCCGGGGTCGTAATTGGCAGTTCGTCGTGCACTCCGATGGTGCCGTTGTGCGAATAGACTACCCAATTGCCGGCAATCTGTTCAGGCTCGAAATACCGATCCTGAACCCAGGCCGCAAACCCAATGGCGGCGTTCCCGATGGTGTTGGTGAGCCACATCAGGTAGTATCTATCCATTGGCCTTAAGTGTTTAATGGCTTGGAAACGAGTTTGCGCCTGCCCTTGAGAATCTTTCCGACATCGGATTTGGGTGTCACCAAGTGAATTTCAGAGACATTCTTAATCACTGGATGGGGGAGGGCCTGGAGTTGTTTTCCCGAACGGAGCGCCTGACGGTATTCTTCGATGGTGAGGGGGCCGCCAAACTTGTCCAACGTTTGCCGGGGGTTTGCGGCCGGGATGATCGGCGCATCCAGCATGTAGACAGGTGTGTACAGTGCGTTGAGAAGCGAAAGTTGCTCGTGGGGATCTCCGCCCGTGGCCTCGCGCTTCAGGATGGCTGCGGCCGCGCACTCAGGGGAGCAGTAATAGCCCGTAATGTGAATAACGTTGTCGGCGATGTGCAGTGGAATGTGAACCGGTGGTGTGTAGAAGGGGCAGGTGTCCCAGTAGCACGCCTCGGCCTTGTTGAAATCGCCTGCGCGGACCTTTTTGTTGAACTCCCGGAGCCGGGCTTCAATGGCGTCGGTGCCGTCTGCTGGAATGTAAGAGGGGGAGAGGGGGGTGACGGCTTGGCCTACGGCGGCAAAACTATCGGCGCTCTCGGCGTTGGTGGCGTGTTTGCTGTAGGTGAGCATCGAAGTGGTGGCAGCCGTGGTGCGGTTCGCCGGCGTAATGTGCCGAAGCCGCAGGATCACGTTTGGGCGTAGGACCGCGGCCGCCTCGCTGGCATCGCCGAGCTCATTTTTGGCAGCGGTGATCTTGCCCCCGCGTGTCCGTCGTCCTTTTCCGGTTGCCGAAGACATTCGTTGTTTCATTTCGTTCCGAGTTGCCTAAGTGGCTTCCTAAATTGATCCAAAGGACAAAAGACCCGAATCGTTAGAATCCATGGTCAGCCAGGGAAAGCTGTACGTGCACAAGGGCCCGATGTTTGCGGGCAAAACCTCATTGCTGTTGGATCTCTACCGCAAATCCTTGGAGCTAGGGTTCAGTCCGTTGGTCATCTCCCACGCCATCGACACGCGCTATGGCAAGAACTACGTCATAAGCCACGACGGCAAGAAGGCGCCGTGTCTCTCCGTGACCGATTTGTCGACAGTGAATCTGTCTGGATACCACATTGTCTTTCTCGACGAGGCCCAGTTCATGACCGATACGCTCGGTTTTTGCAACCGTGCGCTCGAGCTGGGCAAGATTGTCCACGTGTTTGGGTTGGACCGGGATTACCTGCTGCGCGAGTTTCGCTCGGTCACTCAGCTGTATCTCATTGCCGAAAAGCCGATTGACCAGCTGACGGCGGTGTGCATCCGGTGCGGCGGCGATGCCACGTGCACTGCCCGGATCACCGACAACGCCGATCGGATAATGGTGGGGTCCGATCAGTACGAGGCCCGGTGTGAAAAATGCCACACAGTTCCGGGGCAAGAGGAGCTCCAAGACAAATAGAGGATGCGGCAGTCCAACTGGGTAGACGCCTCTGTATGGATGCCCGTCCAAAACGACTGGACCAGATGGTTCTGACGCCTACTGTTCGGGCGTTGCTTGGGTCGGTGTGCAACCCCGCACGGCTGACGTCGTTGCTGTTTCATGGCGGTCCGGGGGTTGGCAAGACATCGGCGATTGAGTGCATCTGTCTTACGCTACAAGAGCAAGTCAAGGGATTCAGCCGGAACCGAGATGTGCTGTCGCTCAACGCATCGGATGACCGAGGGCTGGACACGGTCCGCACGACGATGGCGGCCTTTGCGCAGCATGCGCACGAAAGAGGGGTGGTCAAGCTGTTGGTGTTAGATGAGATCGATGCCATGATGTTGCCGGCGCAGCGCACACTGGCCACGCTGCTCAGCAAGAGTCCAGTGCATCTTTTTGCCACGTGCAACTATCTGTGTCGTGTGGATCAGTCGCTCCGCGACATTTGCATTCTGATCGAAATGCCGTCACCGAACGAGGAGGAAGCGATCGACCGATTAATGACGCAGACTGGTGTGGACCGTGCCCTCGCGGCCCAGATCTACAACAACACTGATGGTGATTTGAGAACCGCGGGCAACTACTGTGGACTGGCGGCGGCTCTAGGCGGCGGGGTGCGTTCAGATGTGGATTTCCTCACCCCCGAGCTGAAGTTGGACCGTCAGCTCGTGCGGCTATGCGAGAAAGAGGCGGATAAGTTGGCTGCATCGTCCGAGCGGCGGCACGAGTGTGAAAGACTATTGCTAACCACACAGGTTCCGGTGCGCCACCGAATGTTGGCTCTCGCCGAAGTGACGGCGGAGTGTGGATCGGACTCGCCGGCAAACTCGCAAAATTGATGAAGAGACAAATCCCTGGGATTGGGTAGCCCTGCATGAGTTCGGATCTTGACGAGGAATGGGCCCTGTTCCTCGCTCACGGCTACCTGCCGCAAAAGGCGAAGCCAACAACGGATTACGAGAGCGCAACTTCCAGCCAAGACAGCAGCAATCCAGCATCCAACACCCCCACTCCTCTTGCAGACCGGGCGTGCTCTTCGGACGCCGTTCTCACCGATGATCAGCTGCCGCCGTTGGTCATTTCGACCCAAAGCAACAACGCCCGCCTGAACAACGTCGGCGATATTAATGTGAGTGCTCTGTTCTGGGGGCTGCGTGTGATGCCGTACATTCGGCGCAGCGAGGGCGTGATCAAGAAGCAGATGAAGATCCAGTGCGCCACCCGCGAACAGGTTGTGGCGCTGAAGGAGCGGCTGGCTAAGATTCCATCGCACGCGTTGTCCAAGGTCGAGCACGTCGACGAGCCCGGGGCAACCACACCCTTCAAGTACGTGGCCAAGCTGTCTATCGGTGTGGCGAGCAAGGAGATCCGGGCCCACCGGGCACAGGAGAAGGATGCGTTCTTCAACTCCTTCACGATGGTGCTGCGATTGCGCTACAAGGAGGGGTTCAAGGAAATCGTGGCCAAGGTGTTCAATGGGGGTGTGCTGTCGTTGCCCGGGATGCTCGACAGCGAGCTATTGGACCGCACGCTGATGATGGTAAACAAAGTGCTTGGCGATGCTTCGATGCGGATGGCGCCCGAGAGTCCACCGCTTCAGCACAAGCCAGGATCTGTCACTAACGTGATGGTCAACTCCAACTTCTGGTGCGGTTTTGGGTTGGACCGAGACAAGGTGGTGAATCTGATGACCCACAAGTACCATCTGGAGACGACCTACGATCCGAGCAGGTATCCGGGGGTGATGTGCCGCTACTACATCCGGGACGATTGCGAGACGTGCGGGGTGTGCCCGTGCAATCCGCCGTGTTCAACCCTGGAGATTGGAAACGGCAAGGGGCGGAAGCGAGCCACCAAGGCGGGCGACCACAAGCTGTGTCAGCCCATGACCTTTATGATGTTCCAGACTGGCAGTGTGCTGATTGTGGGTCGCTGCGACAACGATTCGCTTCACTGTGTGCATCGGTTTGTGGCGACGACGCTGCTGACGAACAAGGCCGACATCCAGAACGGTCCTGGGGAACGCCCAAGCAAGAAGCAGGTGCACAAGAAGAGCCGAAAGCGATTGGCTTATCTGTACCAGAAGACACCGTCTCAGGCGGTCGGAGAGGGCGAAAAGTAAGAGGAGAGGGGTTGAAGGTTGGGTTCCTCGCATTCGTAGAGCTGGGTGATGTGATCGGTGAACTGAATGTACTCTTTTTGTGCTGTGGCAAGTATAGTGTTTTGGGTGTCGGAGAGTGGCGGGTTGTCGTCGAGCACTCGGTTGAAGGTGGTGCCTCTCAGCGAGAAGCTGAACGCTTCGCAGAGGAGCGGGATGTCCAATTTTTCGGTCATTGCTTGCAAGACGAATTGGTGGAAGCGTTCCGAGGTGGTGTGGGCTGAGCCGAGAGCGGATTGGGTGTTGGCGGTGCAGAGAAGGGCGATCGAAAACGCATGATGGATGGCGGTGATGCCTCGCTGAATGAGAAACCCGAGGCAGTTGTTGGGAAGCCTAGGAATGTTGGACATGGACTGGATGAATGGGGTGTAGATGGATGCAAGAGGGGAAGAGGGTGAAGGGTTGCTGGATGCGGACATATGGGGGCTACACTTGTAGAGGCGCAGATTAAGGGATGTCACACGCAGAGGGAGCGACCGAGGCTGCTGAGCGGTACGAACTGCCATCGCCGGTGGCCTGCCAGCACGCAGCGCAAAAGGCCGAGGAAACCGATCGCCCGATCATGATGGACTATTGGCGGGACAGCCTGGATGGCTCCGCCATGATTGGTATCCGGGGCGACAACTCGAAGCTGCTGGTCAAGAGCGCATCGGAGTACACCAGCACCATTGAGAAGATGTTCAAGGCCGAGAACGCCTACCTTGTGCTGACCGAGAACTCGCTCTATTTGGTGAGTGCTGGGATCAGCTCGTGCAACATCAGTGAGTGAGCCGTTGTTTCGTCGCACAGGGCGAGGCCTTTGGCGATGAGCTGACGGGCCTCGGATGGCACTTTTGGAGGGAAGAGGGGACAGAGAAGAATGAGGAGTGGATCGGAAGGCGAAATTCCTAGGCCGGGGAGTTCGGCGGTGCCTCCCCAGGTGCCAGGCGGCACGGTGAGGCTATATTCTTTGTTGTTCAGATGCTTGAACCTGACGCGATCCCCTTCGATTAGCTGGCGAAGTGGAACGCGAAGTTCGAGACAGAGCTTGTCGGCACCGTTGTGGTGACGGATGCTGTAGGGTGGCTCTATTGCAGGGGGTGGCGGCGAAATCTGCAAGAGGGGAGGGGATGGGTTTCGGGGGAGCGAGCGCAGCTGGAATGGGTTCTGGGGGGTGCAGTCCCCCGATGAGTCACCCCCGAGATGTTCGAGGAGATAGGCGTGAGCGGCTTTGGCAGCCTGGTGCTGGACAGGATCGGCGCTGGGTCGCTTGGGGTGCCAGCGAAGGTTTGCCTGCCGCCAGGCGGCAATGACGTCATCGGCAATTAGTTTTTGATCGGCGGGAAGCCCGAGGGCCTGGCAGTGTTGGGTGCGAACGGGATCGGTCATGCTAGTGGTAGTGGTCCTTCGTTCTTTGTGTAAGTGTGCGCAATAGCCGTTCGGAATGTGAGGCCTTGGGTGGTGTGCAGGTGCAATGTGTGTCCCGAGAGGTTAACCGCCGTCACTCCGGCCGGCACTCCCCAGTCCCACGCCTCTTGCCGCTTGCCTCTGTCCGTAGGCGACAGCGAAAGATAGATTGGCGATCGGTCCCCAAGCGCACACTGAACAGATTCAGTGAATACACACTCTCCATCAATCCACAAGCTGGCAACGCCTTGGCCTTCAAAGTGTAACTCGAGTGCCTGGGTCATGTTGAAAAACATCAGTGTACTGACATTCATCGGCGTCTTGCAAAGATGCTTGGTGCCATCGGTCAACTCGTATTCCACGCCAATGTGATCCAAAATACCAAAGCGTTCTGGAATGGTCACCCGCATGAAATCAACCCGCGAAAGATTCAAAGTGCCGTTGGGCATCCCCGACATCTCGATGAAACCACGAATTTCGTCGGATGCCTCACTGAACCTGAACTGGCCGTCAGCGCTATCCCACCAAAAGCCATTGACTTGGAGCACCCAGCGGTCGTCTTCATTGATCAAATCTCCATTGAGACCCGGCTGCACGTGGATCGCCGCCACATTATTGTACCCCTTGTCTAAGATCGCCCGGGGGCAACCGCCAAACTCACGTCGGTCAGCATCTGGAGCTTTCTCCAGGCGCTCCGTCGTTGGAAAAGATAATACGCCGTTGGCCAAACCGCCATATGCAAGAGGAAAGGTAAGTTGTTCGGATGTCCCCATCATACGTGCCTCGATGCCCGTCGGATTTGCCATTGCTATTGTGAGTTGACACTCTTGGTCCCCTAAGCCCCTTCTGGACCTTCACTCCAGCGTGTGCCCCGTGTAGGCCTTTGAATTCAGCGTGTGCCGCCGCAGCTCATAGTTAACCCCATCGAACTCGAAGATCGCCTTGCCGTCTTTTGCTTGCACGTGGCTCCATGGCATCTTGATAATGCAGTGCATGCAGTCTGTGACCAGCTCAGGCACCATCATCGTGACTTGAAGAAGCGGCTCAACTCGCTTCAGCGCCTCCGCATTCCGCTGCGCCTCCTCCTCTTGCTTTCGCAGCTCGCTGCTGAACTCGGCCATGCTCTTGCGAAAGTCAGTGCCGTGACCGAGCATTTCGGCCAGTTCCTTCAAACGCTCCAGTTCCTTCAGACGCTGCCTCTCCTGCCGATGCCGCTTCCGTTCTGCCCTCTTCTCCAGAACCGTCGTCCGCTCCTTAACCGAGTTAAGCCGTTCCCGGAGCGCCTGGATGTCCCAGTCAGCCTGGGCAGTGTTGTAGTCGAGCGTCTCCATACGCTGCTCGGTGCGGGTCCGATCGAACGGCGAGATGACGGTGCATGTTAGTGTGGAGTTGAGGTTGGTGTTGGCATCCAGCCCAGCGAGCAGAGCGATGATCTGGTCGATGCGTGGCTCGTTCTGGGGCAGTTCGATGCATCCCTCCTGACCATGGTAGCATTCGGGATCGTCGTATGTTACGTGCACAAGCGTGCACCAGAGGCAGTTTTGTATCCCCCTCCAATCATTATAACCAGATGAGTCCCAGTACTTGCGCCAGAACTGGACTGGATTCGGGCAGGCATGCGTGGCGTTGTCGGGGTGGGTACTCTTAAGTCCCCGGAGCCACGCCTGCGGCATCGGGGGGTTCATCGCCGCCGCCAACTCTTCCCACGTCGTCTCCTCATCCCACTTGTCTTGCGGTCGCAGGTTCTCAAGCTTGAGCGCCATCGTGTTCGGTCCGTGTCCGTTGCTAGTCCGAGTTAACCCGTATCGGGATCAATTTCCGCTTAGGCGGATGGGGATAGCAAGAGGAGAGGGGATGAAGAATGGTGAGTTGTTTCGGGCGTGCGAAGGGGTGGTGGGTCCCACCCGGGCCTCTTGGTTGGGCGGGGTAGTTAACAAGATGGTGCCAGGATCTCGGGTGATGGTGCTGGGCTCGCGCCGGAGCGGCAAGACCACCATCCTCCGGCAGATGTCCGACTTGGTGGGAGGGGCCGAGACCCACATAGTGGAGGCATTTGCTGCCAATGTTTCGGACCAAATGGCCCGGCTGGTAGTGGCGTGCGCCGCTCCGCTCCATCCGGGTCGCCACCGGCTGGCTCTGGTGGACGATGTTGAGTGCTTAACTGGGAATGACGTCACTACGCTTCGTGGATTGCTCCGGAACCATCCGCGGGTGTCTTTCTTGCTGACGACGTCCACGGTGGCGGGGTTGCAAGAGTCGTTGGCGGCGCAGTGCAACGTGGTGGAGTTGGTGATGCCCCGAGTTGACGATCTCAGGGCGTTGGGTGGCGAGGGGTGCCAGCCGAAGCGGGGCATGTCGGTCGGGGCAGCGCTTAACCAGTCCAAGGCGTGTGAACTTGTGGGCAAGAGGATGAAATGGCGGAGTCGGTGCGAAGCGCCCGCCATCGTGGCGGTCGTTGGTTGCCATGGCAACGGGCCTGGCGGTGGCGGCGAAAACAAACAAATAACAGCGGCGATGGCCGAGGTCCGCCGTCTCCTCCGCGACGGCTGGTCGTGCGGCGACGTCATCGAAACCCTCCACGACCACCTAGTTGATGGCGAATGGGACCCCCCACTCGACAGCAGCGTCGCCAAGGTGCTCCTGCGCTTTGCCGAACACGCCGACCGACCCGACATGTACACGTCGCTCATCTACCTCCTCGTGCTCGAGTTGATTGCCCTCGGAGCGAGTTGACAACTTCATCCCCGGAGCTGCGCCGCAAACCACGTGCTTCCCGCCAAGATCTTCCCCGGTGCATCCCGCATCATCCAACCATACTTGCGAATCTCAAACAGTCGCGCCGGAATCCAAACACCCACCGAATCTGGCACCCGCTTGAATCCGTTGATCGCCTCGGATAACGACACCGCGTTGCCGTCCACATCCTGCGTTCCCACCAACTTTCCAGACCACACCCTCACCTTCCCCTCTTGCACCAATCGGTCCATCGCCTTGGCGCCCGCATCGTGAAAGGCCGCCACCTGCGCCTCGGTTCCCGTGTGCACCGTCAGCTCATCCACCAGTCGTCGGAGTGTCTTGTTCAGCGGCGCCGAATACATGAACCGGACCGACGGCGCAAAAGCACGCTTCATCGCAGCATCAATGACCGGCGCCTCGAAAGCAGCCACCATGTCGTTGGGCAAGAGGGAGGGTGAGCTAAGAACGTTGCTCAGCGGAGCCGTGGCGCCATAGGTGGAGGGCACCAAGAAGCCACCGTAGTAGTAAAGCACCCGGAGCATCGCCACGTCCCGAGCCTGTTGCTGCGCCGCCTCTGGTATTGCTTTGAGGTTGGTGCTCCACCCCGGCAAGAGCAGCGGCAGATCGTCGTCAGTCAGCAGAACGATGTTGAAGTTCTTGGAATTGTAGGCAATTACCGAGTATGCACAGAGCTTTTCGATGCTGGGGACCTTGTCCAATGGTGTGGCACCGAAATCCGGCGACGTCAGCTCGGTGCCGTTGGGGAACGGAATGGACGGATCGGTCGACAGATGCATCCACAGCTTGGGCTTGGAAGTATCCAGATTCACCTGCCGCAACATCCGGCTCTGGAGGACGTCGCGCACTTCGCCCGTGGGAATCTTGCCGCCGGTCATCGCCTCTGCATGCTTTCCAAATGCTAACACTCGGGTCAGCACAAGAACGGCGAGAACGGCCACCGACACCACCAGCAGAATGATTTCGCTGCGAACCGCCATTGGCTCTTCTAACATGAGACAATCATTATTAGACGGACAGGGGTCAAAGGAACAACATAGCCAGGGGGTCGAAGGGGGACTGCAAGTCCCCTCCTATGTTCTTCAAGAGTTTAACTAGCCAGGGGGTCGAAGGGGGACTGCAAGGCCCCCCTCACCACTTTTGCTCAATGAGCATCTGGGTCAGCATCGTCGACCCCTCGGCCACCGCGATCCGCAAATGCTCCGACACCGCAGCATCGTTCAGCACCGCCGGCGACCCCCAGTCCACTGCCTCGGGGTCGGAACACTTGCCCACCACATAGAGACACCACCAACCATTGGGCTCCACCACTCCGCCGTACGACAACTCGGTGGCACGCTTGTGCATCCAGTCAATCGCTGCCAACGTCCCTTCCTCCTCGGGGACCCTGAGCGTCACACACCATTGCCTTGGCCGCGCCGCCTGCAACGCCCGGATGATGTCGACCCCCGAACCAGAAGACCGAAACGTCGGAACATCGGCCCCACCGTGGTACCGCGACTGTGGCGGCGCACATTTTTTGTCTCTCAGTGTGCTGTTGTAGATCTTGCTTCGCTCCAACATCCGCCACGTAGACTCTGGAAAGACCCCGTGCATCTTTCCCGGTTCCACGTCACACCACGCCGTCTCCTCTGTGCCACCCGCACTGGGGCTCGGCAATCGCAATAGAAAAGAACCCGCCGAGTGCATGTCAAGAGTCCGCTATCCCTAATCATGCGTCTGGTCTATGTCGCTTCAGCGCCGGCGTCCATCCGCCGGAACACAAAGTAGGCGTTCAGGAACGACAGCTGCTTCTCTGCATCACCCATCTGCAACGCCTCTTGCTCCGCCGGCCGCAGCCGACCCCCCTGCCGCGTCAGCGCATTGAATACCGAAGCAAAGCCGTCGATACTGTTGCCCAGACCCGCACTCCGTGTCACCGCTGACGGCGCCGGCTCCAACCCCCGGATCCGCAACTCCTTCGTCAGGTAGTCCAGGTTCACCAGATACTCCCGCGCCGGCTTCCCAATGCTCTCCTGGGTCACCGTGATCGGATACCCCAGACTGGTGTCGTCCGCCCGGAAGGTGTCCGACTCGTAGTCCTTGGTGATCGACACCAACACCTCACCCCCCTCTTGCAGACTGATTCCGTCGCCGACTTCCTTGTCACGAAGCGCATCAAACACCCGCTGGCCGTCGTAGCACGTGCCAATGAAGTATCCCCCCGGCTTGCAAAGCGCCGCCACATTGTCCAAGAACGTCGTCAGCGTGTCCCGATTTTCAAAGAAGTAGTGCGTCGCAAACTGACACGACACCACATCGAAACCGCCCTTGCCCTTGTTCCGGGCCGCTGCCACCCCGGCACCCAGCTCCTGTGCAATGTTTATGCCCTTGCCGATCGTCCCCAGGATCGCCGCGTTCACCCGCTTGCTCCCGGCCGAGCCAAACGCCTTGCCCGACGGAATGTCCAGCGCCGAGGTTCCCTGCAAGAAGATGCACTGCGGCACCCGCCGTCGTCCTGCCGATGCCTCCAGATACCGCATGCACGCGCCGTCCATCGGATTTTGCACGTTGTCTGACGATATGTCAATACCGTAGACGAATCCCAGCTTGGCCTCGGTCCACTTGGCCAGATCGCCCGCCTTGCCCACCGCCAGATCCACCAGAGTTCCGTTGGGCCGGCTCGCCGACATGATCAGCCGCCGCTTGACTACCTGGTTGTGAAAGTCGCGCATCGCTCGGAACATCCGTCGTCCGTTGCCACCCACGTAGTAGGTATCGGCCCCTGGCTGCGGAATGTTCTCGCCCGTCCGCAGCATCTCCTCGGTCACCGGGTGGTAGATCGAGTTCCACACACTCTCGGCCACGTGGTAGGCGTTGCCGTAGTTCTTGATCCCAGATCGCAACTCGCCCGTCTTGTCGTGCCGGACCCGAATCGGCTTCCACTGGAAACCAGGCTCTGCCGAGATGTCACGGCGAAATTCCACAATGCTATGGTCTTCGATCACCTCCTTTCCGTTCTCGGTGAGCAGATCACCATCCCGCGTTGCAAACAGCTTGCACTGCCAAGCCAGCGGATCGTAGGGATCACGCGGCACAAAGCGGGCCGGCAAATACGAGTCTTCACCCCGTCGGCCCTTGTTGAGCTTTTCGCCGTTGAGCACCATCTGGCATGGATTCATCACACCATGGCGGTTTTTGTCGTAGCCGACCCGGAGCTGCAAGAGGTGGTAGGTGCGGATGGATGCCAGGCCCGACAGATCTTGTCCCGGTTCCGAAATGCTGCCCGTCATGATCTTTCCCTGGCCGTCTCGCACAGCGTCCACCAAGAAGTCGATGGTGTTATGCGACGGCGGCTTCCACTTGAAGGCGGCGGCCCAGGTGGCCTTGCGGTTGACCGGCCAATCTGGAATCCCCTCCCCCATCCCCAGCTCCTTTGGCGTGTAGATAAGTCCGTCCGTCTCGTACGGGTACTCGCCCTTTTGGATCTTGTCGAGCACAGTGGCCGAGTCGGCAAAGATGCTGTCGCTGGCGTAGAACTCCTTGGTAATCACCCGGAGCTTGCCAGCGTCTGCCACGTGCCTCAACTCCAGCGCCTTGACCGTTTTGGTGAGCACCCGCAATCGGTTGTCGCCCTCGCTGGTGGTGAACGGCAGTTTCCGAACGTCCTTTCCCGAAATTATCAGGATGTCAAAGGCCGCAAATGTGTTGATGAAGTTGCCGAACTTGTCTCGGAGGATGTGTTCGCCGTCAATGAGGCTGTAAGCAAACTTGGGATCGGCCCGGCAGCCCTCGAACCGGATTCGGCCGTTGGTGTCGATGGTGTAGACGCGTGCGCCCGGGTCGATGAAGAGCAGTTTGCGTGCACCGTCAGCCTTGTCGGTGACGCAGTAGCCCTTGCGGATCGTGTTGTCAAAACCCTGCCCCGACGGCTGAACCGAGGACAATTCAAGTGACATCAACGAAAGGCCGACAAACTCCCGCGGCTGGATGGGTTGCGGCAGCGCCTTCTTTCCGCCTGCGGCCCTCATCCCCAAGAGCTCTCGGTAGGCGCCCGCCACCTTCAGCGACGCCGTGGTCCCCATAGGATAGTTGGTGCCCTGGATCCCAGCCAACACCGACTTGACCAAGCCACTCAGCTGTGCCAGCCGCTCCGCCGGCGCCATGCCATGCGCCACCGGCAACGCCTCAATCTCAACCTCATACATGTGCGGCACGTTCGTCACATCCGACTCCTTCATCGTGAACTCGGGAGTCGGCGATTGCCGCACAATACTCACATCCACCTGCCACGGCACCCCCGGCTTTCGGTAGGTGGTCCGCTTCAACAAACGGTACAGCTTTTTTGACGTAGCCCAGTTGAGCAGCGTCGTGCGGACCAACGGATTGCGGGCCGTCAGCGTCTTCTCCGTATTGAGTGAGAACCGCACCCCAAAATCCTTGTTGTCCAACGGCGCCACCGTGCTACCGTCCACTCCCCGGACCCTGGTCTTCCGCACCAGCCGCACCGACCCCTTCAGCCGGTTCCCCTGGGGATCGTCGGTAATGAGGTCGTTCTCGCAAAACGCCTCGATGTCCGGCATCCCGCTCAGCTCGGCCCGCACCTGCGACAGCGTCGTGCGGCCCGACTGCCCCTGCACAAACTGCGGTGTCACCCGCAACAGGTAGACCGACCCCGCGCTCGACCATCCGGAACCCTGGAGACGTTGCGAAACGTCAACAATGTTCTCCCGAATGAGTTCGTGCCCCTTGGTGCCAAACCGAGCCTCAAACTCGGTTTCATCCGGCCGAGCAAGATACTGGTCGAACAAGGTTCGAAGTTGTGCCTGGAATTCGGCCATCCCCACTAATAGTATACTAGAAAATGGTATCCAGGTCAATTTTATATCTCAACACCCATTTTTCAGGGCTGCCCAAGGGGCTGTAATTTCCCTACCAACATCGCATACAATTCGTGCGCCTTAGCCTTGGGCGGCACCTCCCCCATCAACACCTTCACCATCTCTACCAACTGGGGCTTCTTGTACGCTCCGCGGGCCTTGAGCGGGTGCCAAGGGCTTTGCACACCCACAGTACATGCCGACCCTCTCTCCTTGGGCTTCTCCAACACAACCGAACCGTCCGGCTTGAGCACCGTCCACTTGTGATGCATCGGCCAATGCATACTTGGCCTCAATGGAGGCCAGTGCCACCGGTCGGCCTGAAACACAAAGTTGGCACCACAATCAAATGCTGCCCGCATCAGGAAGAACTTGGCCGAGCCCGAGGTCGGCAGAACACCCTTGAGTCCCCACCGCAGTTCGGCCACCAACGGCCCCTTACGCAACCCTCTGTAGTTTGACTCTTGCACCTGCTGGATCGCCTTGTTGATCACCTCGTCCCTTCGCTCTTTCGTCAGGCTGTTGAACATCTTCTCCCACTGCGAAGCGCCCGATTCTGCAAGAGGGGGGGATGGGTCGGGTGCGGCGGGGGCAGCCGCAGGTGCAGCCGCCGGCTTCAGTACCGTCGTCAGCGAAAAGGCGTCGTATTCTTGCATGAGCTCCTTAGACATGGCGTCACCAGGTTCCTACGCATGCTCTGCGCTTGCTCCAAAGTAGTTTTCACGCAGTTCATCCTTGGTCTTCTCATCCTTGGTAATCGACTCCTCTTGCTTCTTGACGTAGTTGGCGTACTGGACAATCTCGCCCAAGAGTTCGTCCGGCAGCGTTCCCAGATTGATCAGCATGCCCTGCGAAGTGGCCTGCATGGCCACCTTGCCCTTGACCAACAACGCGTAGATTTGCTCCTGGTGAATCAGAGGAAAAGCCTCAATCTCGTCGCGAATTTTCTCGAGCTCTTCGGCATTCATAATTAGCTACTCTGAAGCGGAGGCATCGGCTCTAGCTCGGTTGAATCACCAGCCGGGTGTATGGCCGCTTCGGCACCAGATCCGCCAGCACCGTCACCGACTTGTCGTTGAGCTGAAACCGCGGCGCCGTGACCACCACATCAATCTCATCCCCCTCTTGCAGGCTGGCGTAGTACTCGTTTCCCCCGTAGTGATCGCGGGGAATGAAGACCGACACAGGTCCCGGCGCCGGCGGCTTAAAGGCCCGGATCCCCACCTTTGTGATCCCCGCAATCTTGCACTTGGTGATGCGCTGCCCTGGGACCGGCGAACAAATGTCGCACTCAATCTGCACGTGATACACCACCTTGCCGTTTTCACACACCCCCGCCGAATGCGAAGACACGCTGGTGCTGCCAGGGCGCACCAACCCTTCGGCCACACACTTGCCTTCGAGCTTCCGGGCCTCATCCGACAGCCCTCGCGTCGCCGGCGTGCCAATCATCCACGCCGGCAGCACAAAGGTCCGCGATAGAAGCTGACGGCTGTAGAGATGATGCCGGATGCGCTTCCGGGGATCGTTCGCTGCTACGGTGGGCGTAGGCGCTGCGGGCGTAGGAGCTGGTGCCGATGCTGCCGCCATGATCTGTCTATCCTACTTGCTGAGAATGCCTTTGCCTCAATTTGCTGCTTTCGCCAGCAAACTCTGTTCATAATTAATAATCCACTGCTTGCCGTCCTTGCCCACCGATTGGTTGTACCGCATAATCACCTCCAGATCAATGCAAAGCTCACGCGAATTGCCGATTCCCTTGGTGTTGGCATCATCGAACATCCCCGGCGCAATGCCCCCAAACGCCCGAATAACGTTTCGCTTCGATGCCTGATCGCATCGCCAACCCCTTTGCGACGATTTGGCCCGAGAATCAATGACCCGAAAAACCAAATACTGTTTCTTGTGTGGTCCGATCACACCATGAACAGTCGCCGCCTCTGGCATCGGAGTTCGGTTGACCCTGAACTCACGAATCTCACCCGGCGAGGCGCTCCGAACCGACGGCTCTTGGCCCGGCGTTCCACGGTAATAGTCTAGTGTGTCAGTGGCATAGTCGCCAAACACAAACGTGTTGTCCCATGCAAGAGGAGGAGGATGGTGAAAGGGTGCGCCGAGACCCAGCAGGGCCGCCAAGATTTCGTTTTCCCCGTCTTCCCCCACAGCGTCGCGGATCTTACCGCTGGCGCCAGCCCGTAACAGCGCCAGCTTGGAGGCTGACGACAGAAATTCTACCTCACGAATCACAATCATGCTGATCAGATCCTTGTGCTCAAAGGGGCCCCTGATGGCCTTGGCACCGCGGGTGGTTGGCCGGGTGTCTGTGAAGACGTTAACTGCCCCGTGCGCCCACGGAATATCCTGCATGCCCGGTGCGAGCGCCACATATTCGTACTGTCGGTTAGCCCGACGCCAGATAATCTTGGAGAGCTTGGCACCGTCGCTGGCATCGTTGTATACCTTGGTCTGCCCCAACCTCACGTCTGGGGCCTCCACCTCGACCGCCTGCGGCACCGTCACACCGCCGGTCAGCCGGTCTTGCAGCGAAAGCCGGGCCTCCTCCAACCCTACCGGCGCAAACAGATATTGCGGCCCAATGTTCTGAACGTGGCCTGGTATGCCACGGGGGTTAACCACCCACTGCTCGGGCTGTGTGACCAACGCTGTGAGCGCCGCGTCGATCTGGAGGCTGGTGTAGCCACCATCCTTCCCGAGCTCTTGGTGCAACTCATCGCGGGAGTAGTACACCCGCTTGGCAAACATGCTGCGGAGCGCCGCCAACAATGGCGGTCCCGCAATTTCAATGAGTCGGTCGCTGTACATTGGCTTCACCAGCGGCCCGGGCTCGGCCCCGCCACACCGGTAGCTGCAAGAGGGTTGGTAGTCACAGGCAATGGTGTAGGCCTCGGGAGCGGTCGACACTTCGGTCTGGGCGCCGTTGGACGCCACCTGCGGCACAATCCGTCCCTCCTCGGCCTTGCCCTCGTCCGACACCCAGCAGTCCACTGACCACTCCTTGAGTGCCCGGGTGATCCGTCCGCCCTCCTCCGCCTTGTCCGATGCTAAGCTGTAGACATAGATGTCGGCGGCCTCTTCGCGGTTCCGCAGCCGGGTGCCGTAGAAATAGAGCGACACGTTCCGCTGATCGGGTGGCAGGTCCACGTGCGAACAGCGCCGGCGCGCCCGCCCCACAATCTGCGCCACCCGCCCCAGGTTGTACCATGGATCCAGCAGGTGGACCTGCCGGATCGCTCGCAGATCAACGCCCTGCGATCCCGTCTGCGAAATCACCACCACCTTCACCCTCTCCCCTCTTGCATTGTCCTTGGCCGTCGCCATGGCAACCGACGCCTTGTTGTTGGGCGACAGCGTCTTGTCGCCGGTAATCAGCACGTACCCGCCCCGTTCCGCTGGCGGCGCTGGACCAGCCGCATCCCAGAGCGCTGGACCGTCCCGCCGAGCGTATCCGGCCCGCTCCAACGCCAGCGCCAACGGCACCGCTCCCGACTCCAGATATTGCGAGTACACCAGCACAATCCCTTCCCCCTTGGCCTCCTCCAACATCCGCGCAATCTTCGCACTGTATTCACCTATGTGGGTCGGCGCAAAGATGTCGCCGTACACCTTCTCCGATGCCGGGTCGTATACGTATGGCCCCGAAAGCCGGCTCCGGTTGCCAGTGCCGCTGAGGTTCTTCACAGTTCGCCGAAGCCCCCTGGCCGAGATGTAGCCTTCGGGGTCTGGCTTGGGCTCGGCGGGATTGAACCCTGGGTACACAATGTTAAGCGCCATGATCACCCGAGCAATCTCGGTGTACCCTAGCCCCTTTCCCTTGCCACGCAGATAGGCCATCAGGTGGTCCACCACGCCCTCTTGGTACGCACTGAGCTCCACATTGGCAATGTCCACCAGCATCCGCCGGTCCGGAATCGGCTCGCCCCGCAGATTCAATTGCGCCGGTGGGATGTCCGGCTGTCTGTACCCAAACTGGTTCGGGTTGAGCAAGAAGGGGAAGGCGTCGGTGTCCTGACTGCTGACAAACGAGACGTAGCCGGCGGTCTCCTTGGCCAACCGTCCCGCCGCCCCGGCGTCCTTCAAGTTGCCCTTGCTGTCAAAGTATTTCGACGCTTGCAGCGGCTTCCGGCCATCGTTCAGCAAGAGGAGGTTGAGCAAACTGAGTATGTCCATGGCGGCGTCGAACACCGGCGTCGCAGTCAGAAGCAGCAACTTAGTGCCCTCGGCCATTTCGGCGATCTTCTTGAGAGCGTCCCAGGCCCGCTTGGTGCTGGCGCTCCCGGCGCCGCCCACTCGCAGGTCGTGCGCCTCGTCCACAATATACAGCCGGTTTCCGAATGCTTCGGTCATCGCGCGACGCTGGAGTTTGGCCCGCTTGCTCCCCGATACGATCCCCGAGTACTTGCTGAGCACCTTTGCCACTGAGTTAGCCAGCTGATCCGGACCGGCAAAGACGTACCGACGCCGGACAGCCTGTTCCAGCCGCTTCACGATGGTCTCCTTCGGTTCGGCCGACCGGGGATCCGGTAGCGCCTCGCGGAGCAGCTCTGGCGCCACACACCCCGGCATCGTCCACACGCCGTTCCGCTGGGTCAGCGCATCGGCATCATACAGCTTTTCACGAAACTGCGTCTGCAAATTTGGGGCAGCCACCACATAGGTGCGGCGGGGCGTCCCGACCCTCGCTGAGGTGGCAAACGTCTCCTCTGCCACCTGCATCGCGGCGCAAGTCTTGCCGCTCCCCAGGCCGTGGAACAACAGCAGGCCGTTGTAGGGGGTGGATGCCGACATGAAGCTCCGGACAAAGCGCTGATGCGGAGCAATCTGAAACACCGGACTGCCGCTCTTGGCGGCACAAGGATCCTCCTTTTTGCGGAGCTTGCCGACGTGAGCAGAAGCAAACTCGGGGACCTCGGCGAGCCGGGCGGCAAAGTTGGGGTCACCTGGCTCAGGAAGAAGTCCCGGGGGGACGGACGCCCCAGTGGGCACGTCCCCAGGTTTCGGCGGCACCTGGTCTAGGCCGGACATCTCTACTATCCTCGCCCGACATTATCCGCAGATTAGAAACCAACCGATCCGCAATGGTTAGCACTCGGCGCTTCTCGCCGTGGTACGGCCGGATCAGTCGTAACCCCTCTTCCAGCGTCACCCACCTCACTTCTTGCACTTCGGAGCGCTGAAAATGCGACAGATCCACCTCATCCGGATCGGCGATGATGCCCAGATAGTACCGATGCCGGTATGCTTTGCCGTTTGTTCCCGTGTACGTTTCCTCAATCGGTATGAAGTTGGAAATCAGTTCTAGCTGACTTGACGAAATCCCGGTCTCCTCCTCAAACTCCCGCAGCGCACACGCCTGGTCACGCTCTTGACAGTTTTTGCGCCCCTTGGGGAACTCCCATTCGGTTTCATTCCATGCGGTGGTGCTGTTGGCCAGCGCATCGCGGAGCATCGTCGACTCTTCGCGGATCGCCCGCAGACACTCCTCGGACGTTTGCTGTTCGCTGTGGTTGATGATGCTGTCCTCGTTCCACATCTCCATCCATAGTTGTGGGTGCGGGGTAGTGATGATGCGGCGCTTTTCGGACACCGTGAGACCGTCGGCAAGACACTGAAGCTGATCTGTATTGGTGATGCGATGCCGCCGCCGCACCAAATCGCAAAACGCCATGGTGTCCTTTCGGTTGATCATCAGGTAGTGCGGGACACCGTCTTGGAAACTCACGGCAATGACCCCCACACTGAGTGTGGGGAGCCTGGCATTGCCACGCAGATCCGTCACCTCGTACCGCATGAGAGCTAGGACTGCAAGAGGGGGAGGGGGGGGTCTAGATGCCTTGGGGTGTGGCTGGAAGCTGGGCGGCGACTTAAGCGGCACAGACGGCCAGTGACTCTTGGCGAGATAGAACAGTTAGAAAATGAGCAGCCTGCGGCTTTTGCCCGTCTTTGCCAGCCGCTACCCGGTGATGCCGTCGGCCGAAGAACGCCGGGCCGCCTACATTATGCTCACCGGCTTCCACATGCTCTTGCCCGAGGGCCCCGAGCGTGATGCCTTTGTCAGCTACCTGGCTCTTAACTCGGTGAAGCCCGCGTTGGGGTCCCGGCGAGAACTGCTCCACTGGGCGATGAACTGCGTCCGGGTCTGCTACCGCCACGACGAGGACATCAAGGCGCTCGAGGCGCGGACCGCTGCCGCCACCAAACGTCGGCAAACACGCCAGCTCATCACCTTTGGCGTGCTGTTTGGAGTGCTCGGGATCGTCTACGCCGCAGACAAACTGTAATTAGAATGTAGCATACCCGCAATGCGCTCCCTTGGCGGTATTGGGCAAAAACTAAGCGGACTCGCAATGGGCGGCATCAATCTGCGACGTTCGTTGTTGGTGGTAGTGATCTGCGCGATCCTGATGGGCGATGTGCTCACCGGCGGAGCGCTCCAACGCCGGGTGCTCTCGTGGAAGCGGTACGGCCAGGCGGCGATGATCGCCCTGGTCGGTCTTGGGCTGTTGTTGTTAGTTAACAAGCCCGGCGCCGACAAGATGAGCATGGCACAGACCGCCACCGGGATCGTCTCGGCGCTCCCGAGCAGCGCTACTACCCAGCTCATCAGCACTGGTCTCGGGTTTGTCCACAATTCCCCCACTCCGCAGGCCCCCTTGATCCCTACAGGGTTAACTTCGTCGGGCACACCCCCCACCCGAGTTAAGCGGAGTGTCTCCGAAGCACGGAAGCGAGCCGTGGCCGCCCGGCAGGACTGGCGCTGCGCCTCTTGCGCCGAGATGCTCGAGGCCACCTACGAAGTGGACCACGTCATTGAGCTGCAAGACGGGGGGTCAAATGATATGGAAAACCTCACCGCACTGTGCCGCAACTGCCACGGCCGGAAGACGCTGGATCAGCGACTGAATCGGACCGAATATTAGAACATGATAAGACAGACTTGTCCCAATGGACGCCGCTTCCCCTCTCATCTTCCTCTTGCTGGCTGTCGTGTTGGTCATTGCCGCCGCTGAATCGGCATCGGCCGCCACTGGCTTTCCGTCCACATCGGGGATCATCACCTACGTCATTGCGGGGCTCCTGGCGCTGATTGGTGGCGGAACGCTGCTGTATAGGCGTATGCAAGAGGGGGAGGATGATGATGGTGTTAACTCGTGGCCCGAGGTGCTGCGGGGGGCTGTGGGTGGTCCTGGTGTGGCCGCAGTGGCGGGCGATCTGCTGAAGCACGGCATCTGGGCGCTGGTGCTGATCTCCAGTGTGTTGCTCACGATGTACCTGACGATGGATTCAGGGATGGTGTCCGGTTCACTCCTCTCCCCTCTTGCATGGGTGGGATTTGCGCTGGCGGCGGTGCTCGGGGCGACGACGGTGCTGCTGTCGCCAGCGGTCGGGGCGATGCAGGGCACCGGCCGTCTGGGCGACGTGCTGGGATGGCTGCGGAAGCAGGCCTCGTCTCCCCGGGTGGTTGGTTATTTGGTGCTGGCCGGTGTGTTGGCGGCGGTGCTCGCTCTAGGCCGCATCTACCCCGTGGTGGGCGGCATCGAGGTGGCCGGATTGGCCTTGTTGGCACTGTATGGTGTGTATTGGTTCGTGAAGTCGCTTGTGCCAGCCAAGTGGTGGGCGGAATTGGGTTTGCAGCGTTCGTCCGGGACCTATGGCCCGATGACGCTGGCCGAGACGAAGCGAATTGCCTATGGCAAGGATCGCCAGCTTACACTCGCCACAGTAGTGGTGAGCGGGCTGATCGTGGCGTTTGCGTTGGGAATACCGTATCTGTGGAAGCATCTGCCGTCGGTGCGAGTATTGGGAAAGATGGGGACGGTGTTGGTGGATGCCGCCACACCAATGTCAAGTCCGGTGTCGGTGTCGGTGCCGCATCCCGAACTGTTGTCTGGGTTTGGGCTCTCGGACGGCGGTGGCATTAGCAACTACACGATTGCGTGGTGGCAGTATGTCAACTCCCGGCCGCGGGCGCAGGCGGCTACGGCGCTCGAGCTGGGGCCGGTGGGGCAGTTGCAGCTGGGTCCTGGGCCCAACGCCGCTGTGTTGTCGCTCAGCAGTCCAGCGCCCGAGGGTTCTGTTGAACAAGTCAAGCTGCCGATCAGGCTGCAAAAGTGGCAGCAGGTGGTGGTGCGGGCGTCGGGAAACCGGACTGATGTGTTTGTGGACGGCAAGCTGGTGGGCACCAACCAGCATCCGCCGGCGTCGGTGCGCCAAGGCGACGTGATTACCATTCCAGGCACTATGCCGAAGGAGACCCAGGGTGGGTTTGCCAAGCTCACCTTTTCGCCCAAGGCAGAGCCATACAGTGCCATCGCAATGTCGCAGCACAGCCCGCCGCCAGAGGCAATGCGCTGAAAGGGAATAATCTGCCCTTTTGCTAGATATGGATCTCGCTCGTGTGGTCGGCGTCATTGCGACCATCGTGGTCGTCTACATCATCTACGTCAACTTTTTTGCTGTCAAGGGCGCCAGCAGGCTGACATCGCAGCATCCGGCCACCGCTCAGCAGATTGTCTCGGCCGGCAAGGTCAACGGCGCCAACTCAGCCAACTACTCGTTTTCCATCTGGATGTTTGTCGAGGATTGGGGCTACCGCTATGGCCAGAAGAAGGTGATTCTGTCCCGAGGCGGCGGTGACATGGAGATCTACTTGGCGCCCGAGCTCAACAACATAATCTTCTCGACCGAGCTGACGGGTGGTCCGGCGGTGGCCCCGACCCCGATCACTTCGGTCTCGCACACCCTGGGTTGCTACAACGACCGGTCGGCCCGGGCGATGAAGGAACTTGAGGGCGGCAAGCCGATGACCAAGGCGCAGTGCGAGACAGCGGTTAAGGGCCAGGGCATGCAGTACATGGGGCTGCAAGACGCCAACGCGGCGGGCGAGTCACAGTGCTTTGGCTCGAACGATCTGGCGGCGGTGACGCAGTACGGCGAGGCGTCGTCGTGCCCGAATGGTGGCGGTCCGTGGATCAACCAGGTCTTTGACGTGGCTCCGGCGCCCGATGCCAGCTCGGTTGGCGTAGCGGCTGGCACAGTGCCCTCGACTGGCGACTGCAAACTGGAGAACATTCCGCTCCAGACGTGGACCAACGTGGTGGTGGTGGTGCAAGACCGGGCGGTGTCGATGTACTTGGATGGCCGGCTGGTGCGTTCGTGCCTGTTCACTGGTGTGCCCAAGACGATCGTCGGTTCGGACTTCATCATCACGCCGGATGGCGGCTTTATGGGGTACACTGCGGGGGCGACGTTCTACAATCGGGCTCTAGGACCGAGCGAGGTCTACGGCATCTACAAGAGCGGCTACGGCGGCGGATCTATCTGGAACAACTTGTTTGGATCGTACGGCGTGCAGGTGTCGCTGGTGGACGGCGGCACCAAGGTCGGTTCGGTCAATCTCTGAGTCCCCATCACGCACATCATTAGCATTTGACAGGCAACAGATTTTAGGTGCTGTATGGTAGCAAATGTCTACCCTCTTTGGCTCGCCAACCGATTCTGGCGTGGACTCACGGACCACCCCAGAAACCTCCTCGCTCTTTGCGCCCAGTCCATCCAGCGCCGCTGGCAGCACCAGAAGCGCCGGCACCATGGGAAACGCCGCCCGCCAAGACCTTGGCCGCCTCGCCGACCGCTTTGACAATTTTGCTGATGACGTCGGGGCTACCGCTACCTCTCTTGCAGACCGTGCCCGCTCCGGCATCTCCGACACCATTGGACGGGCCCAAAGCTCGGTGCAAGAGGTGCAGAGCGCGCTTAGCGACGCCACCCGCGAGTTGCCTAAGCTTAACTCCTATGGAACCCGTGTCGAAACGCTCTTCACAGGCGCCAGCATCTGGTCTAAGATGCTCTTCCTGGTGGCGGTGCTCGTGGCCTTTTTGGTGATGGTGTCGGTCGGCACCAGCATCATTACCAGCCTGACGGCATACTCTAAGGATCCCAAGGTGCTCAGCAACCTCAAGACGGGCACCGAGCCGGTGGTGATCCCGCAGGACCCAGCGACCTCGGGCAGCATCCCGCTGCTCCGATCGAAGAACGAGGGTGCAGGGGTTGAGTTCACCTACAGCACGTGGATCTTTGTTGACGACGTGCCGCGGCCGCAGTCGCTGCCGAGCCCGCTCAAGTACAGGCACGTGTTCCACAAGGGTGCCGCAGGCGAATTCACCAAAGACGGCATGAGCCAGCCGGTCAACACCCCCGGACTCTACATTGCCTCCGAGGCCAGTGATGGCGGGAAGCAAACAGTGGACCTGGCGGTGGTGATGAGCACCTTCGAAGACCCGATGGAGACCATTATCATCAAGGATGTTCCACTTAACAAGTGGAACAACGTGATCATTGTGCTCAAGGGCCAAGTGCTAGATGTATACGTCAACGGCACGATCGCAGGCCGCCACACGCTCAAGGGTGTACCGATGCAGTCCTACGGCCCGCTCAACATGAGCCTCAACGGTGGTTTTGCGGGTAAGATGAGCACCACTCAGTATTTCAGCCGGGCGCTGTCGCCGGTGCAGATTGCCAACGTGGCATCGGTCCACCCGAGTCTGCAAGAAAAGGGAGGGTCGTTGGAGAACCCGTTCCCGCCTTACCTGTCGCTCCGATGGTACACTGGAAGTGCGGCGATCTAAGTGTTGTCCGCTACTGCATGTGTTCGGATTTCTTCGACAGCCCAACCCGTAAGCCAAAAGCGTGGGTCTCCCAATTTTTGCCCCTTATCTTTGGCGAGTTCTGCGTCCCTTGCGTATTGGCGAGGGGTGTAGGTGCCGGCGTTCTTTTGAAGTCTGCCGTTGTTGAGTTTCATTCTTAATATTGCTTTCAGTCTTGCTTGAGAAACGATAAACCAAACTGTTAGTTGATCGGTATTGATTGTTTTTATCGTTTGGAATGCGATCGCCGAGAGTGCCCGCAAGCCGCCGCTCTTCAGCAGAATCTTCCGGCACATCTCTGGGGGCAGCGCCTTGCCACAAATCCGTTCGCTCTCCTCTTGCAAGAGGAAGATGAGAGTGTCGAGCATGGCGTCTGCGTGAATGCGTTGCCATTGAAAAATGGTGTCAGCATTGGTTCAATTTCTGATTCAAACTAAGCGCCGCCTCAGCTGCCTCCACCTCTTGCATCGTCCCGATGGGGTAGTTGAATTCTTGAGACGCCCATCGCGGAATCCAGAATCGGTGGTCGCACAAAGCGTGGGGATGGTCGGGGTGCATACGTGCACGAGCCGAATAGTACAAGCGGTTGTTCTCTTTTCGTTGCCGGGTGATTATGGCGTTGAGGCATCGCCATTTGTCACGAATCCTGTAGAGTTGTGATCGGTTGTGTCGTTCCATGTTCTTCCAGGCGATCGCCGAGGGTGTTTGCCAGCCGCCACACTGGATGAGGATATAGCGGCACATTTCTGGGGGCAGCGCCCTGCCGCAGAGCCGTTCGCTCTCCTCTTGCAAGAGGAAGATGAAAGTGTCAAGCATGGCGTGTGCATGTCATTGAAAGATGGTGTCAGTTTTGGTTCAATTTCTGATTCAGTCTTACCGATAGCTAAGATACCCGACGCTGTCACGATCTACAGGGCGTTTCAACGGCAATACATCGAGCAATTCTTTGTAGGGCATCCCCCTCCTTTCGCTGATGAATTCCCACCACGCCCATCTTGGCCAGTGATCAGCCCAATAGTAGTATGCATACCATTCACAATTCATATCGTCTCCTCGCCAGTGGATCATACGACCATAGTGGTCACACTTTTGGCCGTCGGTTTTCACAACTTGCGCCGTCGGCGACACCATGCCGCCCTGTTCAAACAGAATCTTCCGGCACATCTCTGGGGGCAGCGCCCTGCCGCAGATCCGCTCGCTCTCCTCTTGCAACAGGGAGATGAGAGTGTCAAACATGGCGCGTCGTGGAGTGTGATGATCAACATCATTAGAAAAATAGTGTCGTCAATTTACTCGCCGGGTAGGCCGATGGCGCGCAGCTGGTTGCCCAGGGTGTTGAGGTAGGACCGCAGCGACTCACCATACATCACATGTACGTCAGATCGAACAATGGTGTGGTTTGGCAGGCACCTGTCTGGGAAGTCGCCCGCTTCATGCCCTCCAGCCGCGCCTGCTTGGACACATACGGCCAGAGGGGGTTCGGCGGAATGTCCCCGATATCTTCCTTGACCCAGTCCGGTAGTGGTTCCGACTTCAGTTTGCGAACGGCACCTCCCAACATGTTGCACTTCCACATCCAATCATCAAACTCAGACAACCAATTCATTGTGTAGAGTTCAACAACAAAGGCGGATGCGTCTTGTGGCAGCGGCCGCTCCTTCTTTTTGGCCTCCCTCACCGCCATCGCCGACGGCGACACCATTCCACCCCACTTCAGCATGATCAGCCAACAGATCTCCGTTGGCAACGCCTTCCCCGCAATCCGTTCGCTCTCCTCTTGCATCACCGCGGTCAGTTCGTAGCTCATGGTTCGTTCGTGTTGGAATCTGATGGGGAGAGTTGACCCTTTGGGCGATCAATTTCCTCAAGTGGTTGCGGTTTTCTGAGCGGATCCCACGGCTTGGGCGGATCGGGTCCATTCCATGCGGCCCAGAACTTTCGCGAAGCCGCAAACTGAGACCACAACACCTCTTGATCCCGATCGATGGCACACACAACGGCCCAATCGGAGGCGTACGGCCAAATCAGATTGGTGCGCTTGGCCTCTTGGATCCCATCCTTGGCCCAATCGGGCAACCAGAGTGGACGAAGGGGAAGGGGGTTCATAGTCCTCCGAAGCGCTCTTTTCAACCTCCGACGCGGCAGTCGTAATGACGAACGACTCAGTTCCATGACACGCGCCGACGGTGTTTGCATCCCTTCCTGAAGCTTCCCGCCACAGTCGTCCAGGATGTAGTTGCACATCTCGGTCGGCAAGGCGGTGCCGCACACCGTTTCGCTCACTTCTTGCATTACCGCGATCAGTATGTAGCTCATGGTTCGTTCGTGTTGGAATCTGATGGGGAGAGTTGACCCTTTGGGCGATCAATTTCTTGGAGTGGTTATCGGCAAACGCCAGTAGGCGAAAACTGCCGAGGTGCACTCCTTACCACACTTGGCTGCCCAGTATGCATCATCGTCATCGTCACCGCTCGGGGTGACCGGCCGTGGGGTCCGGAACTCGTGCTCGTACACAAGTGCCCCCCACGATACATCCTTCGAAGGCCACGAACAGCACCCCAGGGTCCTCCATCAGATTGGGAACGTAGACACGAGACACTATATCACCCAGCTGTGTGCGGAGCCACTCATGATGGTTCTCCGCTTCCGCGTGGGTCGGCGGCCGAATCATCACGTCGGACCAGCAGGATTTGTCTTCACCAAACACTAATACTTCAGCAATGTCACGTTGCAACTGCGTTCGTTCTTTGGCTGAAGCACTGGCCCAGCCCGCCAACCTGGTGCGCCATGGTTCCATCAGGTCCCGCGTGCATACCATGGCGATGTTGGACACCAACGCACTAGATGGATTACAACAGATTACCAATAACGGTGGAACCCCCACCTAGACGTCGGTTTGAGTTAAGCCGGCACTGCTCCAGGCTGCCGAAGAACTCCCCCGACATGCAGCCGCTCTGCCGCGACACTGGAGCGCAGACCCGGTGAGGTCCAGACTGACCGACGTAGCAAAAGCCAAGGCTGCTGTCGACCCCTGTCCCGAGAGGAGCATCAGAGCCCGAGGCGGCGAGAGCGCCGGGGGTGACGGTGGCAGCCACGGCTTGCTCGGCGCTGGCCAACACTTCCTCAACTCCTCTAGCATCCGCTTCAACTCCGCCCATGGCGCCCTTGGCGATCGGCGCAGCCGTGGCCCCGATCTGGTGCACCGCCGGGAACAACGGATTCTGCCCAAAGATTCTGGCAAGGGTGTTAAGTCCCCGTTGGAAGGTGACCACGATCCAAGTGATGACGGCGTGGATGGACGGCGGAGCGGTCTTGGAAGCGTACATGTAGGTGATCATCACGACCAGGGCGGCGACGATCAGCGAAGTCACGATCGCAATGGACTCCATGTGGGTTGCTATCTTAGCATCCTACAAATTGAAATCAGATGTGGGGATTGAGTTAAGGCACTCTGACTACGATGCCGTGCAAGGGCCGAACACCGACCGGGCAACCGTGTGGGCGAAGGATGCAAGAGGGAGAAGAGGAGTGGTGTGAGTATCACGGGCGGCTCTGGGAGCGTCATCGGATGGCTGGGTACTGCATGGCGCAGTACCCGGGCCAGACCTGGTGTAGCCGTCCGGCGGCCAAGTGGCAGAGCAGGCAATGGTGCAACGATTGTCTGGAGCGGGAGATATCGGAGGCGGCAGCAGCGAAGGCCAAGGCCGAGCAAGAGGCGGAGCGGCAACGGCAGCGGGAAGAGGAACGGCAACGGCAACAGGCGGAGCATGTGGCGTTGGAAGCGCAGCCGTGGTTTCCGGCGCTTGAGCGGTATCTGGACGAGCGATTCCAAGAGCAGCGGAACAAGATCGAGGATTGGGTGGGCGAGAACTACGTGCGGGACAACACCTACGATGGCTGGTGATGGTGTGAATGATATGGATCTATGGTTAAGTTTCGAGTTGTGGTATGTCTGCGTCTGGAATAGATGACGGCCATGTGTTGGTGTGCGTCTTGCATACTTCGCTCAATGGCTTACACAACGTTGATTATTGTGTTGTGCCTCGAGCATGGTTTCGACCAGAGGATAAGGGGCGAACATTCTACGACATTGAGAGTTTTGAACGGGGATGTATTCCAACAAGAGAGTCCCACGTGTGCATTCAGATATTAGCGTATGATTGTTTTTACTATCAGGAAGAGGGAATGGAAGAACTTACCGAAGGGAAACAATGTTGGCGTCGTGCAGCAGAAGAATATTGGGGGGGGCGTCATAGAAGCGGACGACGGTTTTCTATATCAGCATTTGCCTCGGGTTGAACATGTTAATTTGCCGTTGTTTGCAACCGTATTTCTCAAGTCAAATGGCGATGCGAATCATACCGAATTTGGAGGTTGTGGGTTTGAAAAGACAGAACAGGATCCAATGATGGTATACCGTGCCAGTCAACCGATAATTGATCAGCTAGGTCTCACATTGTACAAGAGCACCGCTGTTGGTGAGGGAATGGAATGAAACTTGGCGGCCATCCATTATCTTGCCGTTCTCGGATATTGATTGCTGAAGGTAGGCCATGCCTGCCGCCGCACGCACCCGTAAGAACCAGCGCAGCAAGCAACGCAGCAAGCACCGCAGCAGGAACCAGACACAGAGCAAGAGGAGGGGGACGAAGCGAGGGCGTCAACAAAGTCAATCTAGGAATCTAACCGTGCGCCACGGGCGCATCCGCTACCGCAGCCGCCCCGGGGTGACGCCCAAGACTTTTTCCACCATCCTCGCCAAGCGGATCCTCGGCGGCCGCACCGAGGAGGACTGCGCCAAGATGCGGGTCCCCCGGCAGCATGTGGCCAACTGCTGGCTCAACGCCGCCGTCATGTCCTTTTTCGTCTCCTCCGGGATGCACGCATCGACTCGCCTGCTCCAGCGGACGCTGATCGACCCACCACGACGGATCCCGCACCGGCTCCGGGCCGAGCTCCGGCAGCTCGCGCTCATTATCCGCTCGGTCCCCCTTGGCATCCTTCCACCCAGGTACAGCACCGAACAACTCATCCCCACCCTCAATGCTGCCGACAAGGCCGGGCTCACCACTCCCCGCAACCGCCTCGGCGCCCCCGCGGGCCAAGCCCACAATCCTGTCTGGTTCTTCACTGCCCTCTCCACCCTCTTGCTGCCTCACAAGTTTGAGATTGGCCGCGTGGATCTGTCGCGATCGGAAGGCAAGCCGCACACCGACCTGGCAGCGGCGCTCAGGGATGGCAAGAGGAGGAATGGTGATGGTGTGACTGGGGGGCCACCCCGGGTGCTGCTAATCGAGGCCGGCCAGGAGAGCGCCGGCACCCGGCCACGGCTCGAGCTCGCGGCAGCGATTGCCCGTCCTGGATCGGCGTTGCGGGCCTTTGGACGCAAGTGGAAGCTAGACAGCATCATCATGCTGGACACTGGCGATTCCCATTTCGGTGGTGTGGTTACTTGCGGTGGAGTGCCGCATACGTATGACGGCATGACGGGCGCCCTGCTGCACCCGAAAGAGAGTTGGCGACAGGTGATGGAACAGTTGGTCAACCGACCGATTCCCACACCGTCGCGGCAAGAGTTCCGCTACGATGTGCAGACCGGGTATGCAGTATTTGCGTTTGTGCCGAGCGCCGGTGTCCAGCGCTGATGCTTGGCTTCCCATACACACGGCAACGAGACCTTGGGCAGCACCCGAACCGTCCCTGGCGGACGATACAGATCGTAATGCTGGCCTCGTAGTAGCTGGTTGAGCTTTAGGCTTAGGTCTAGCGATCGCACACAGAGCGGTCCCTGCCGTTTCCCACTCGGATCAACTGCGCTGTAGTCGTCTGGTCCCGCCTTGCCGGCGATGATTCGGCACACCACCTGACCATTCCCCACGGTGCCCCTTTTGCCGTTCTTGGACTTGCTATTCGGCATCTTTGGCGTGTCATTCCTGACCTCTTTGTTATCTGTCTTGATTTGGATCTTGGCGGCGTTGCTGATGTATTCGGTGTTGTCGTTGCTGCCGTTGCTGCCCCGCCGCTGCTCGGTCTTATGGTTTCGTACCTTTGCCTCCTCCTGCTTTGATGAGAGCCGGATTAGCCGCTCGGGCGGCCGCTCGGTCTCCTCACCGATGACATAGACAGTGTTGGTCTCGGAGGGGACCCGAAACATGACCTCACGCACTGCGTAGCCCAGCTCTTGGATAGAGGGCGTCTCGGGGACGGAGGAACCGTCGCAAGCAGGCAAGAGAGTGGCCAAGGCAAACCGAGGCCAACCATCAATCCCCGCGCCATTGCATTCGATGGCCCGGAGAGTTCCCACCAACATCCCCAAACGTTCTCGGTGTGAAGCGTCCCGCAACCAACGACCACTAAACTGTAAGACGTCATGGAATACGTAGTACACGTTCTTGCAGATGGTCGTTTTGGTTCCCACTAGGATAGTCCCGGCGCCCAACTGGGGCTGGCACTGGATGGGCACCGTCGGGTGTTGCGTAGCTCGTTGGTTTCGGATCTCCAATGCCATTGGATTTCCGGTCTCGGGGTGCTGGGTGATGATGAGGTGGCAGGGTTTCCCCTTCGGCAACGCCTGGCCGAGGGCTCCCTGGGGCGGACACTTGATTCCTTGGCGCTGACAGCGATTGAACCTTGGGACCCGAAAGGGGTGAAGCGACATTACTACTACTACTATCTATCTCTTTTTCCGTCTGAATGGGTTGAGCGCACCGAACCACGGCTTGGTCCCGCTCCAGAATCCGCCCCCACGCCTGGCATCCTCGGTCCACCCACATCCAAACAAACAAAAACATTCCAACCACAAACAACCACTCGAGCATGGATGGGAAGCCTACCTATTCCACCGCTTCTCAAATCTGGGCAACAAACGCCACAAATCCGTCGAGCGCCTCCTCCGGCACCTTCCAGTAGATGTTTCGTCGTCCGGCCGACGTCTCTTCTAGCCACATCCATCCGCCCTTCCACCTCTTGCATTCTCGGTGCACCTGCGCGCTCGGCGCCCCCATAGGCAAATGCTGATCCGTGCCCATGTATTGGTAGCTCCAAGAATGACTGACACCAAGTTTGTTAAGTGTTTCGGCCAATGGAATATTGGAGGCGGGCAAAAAGGCATTGTAGTGATGACATCTGCCGTTGACCACCTCGGTCTTGCCAGCGCCCCACACAAACACTTGCGAATTCAGTGTCGCGGTGCCGCCGTCGGGCACCAACTTGCGGACGGCGTCGGTGTGCTTGGGGTCGGTGGGGACAAAGGTGTGGATGCGACTGCCCTTGGTTGGTGCGGCCATCTCAGGATCTAATACCATTGACCAACCTGTGCCTAAATGAGTTAGACCGAGTGGTTCCGTCCTCGCCAGCAGTTATGCCCGCAACGGGACCAAGCATCGTCATCCTCAAGAAAAATGGTGACGTCCACTCTTCCACATTGCCGCCCGACGGCATTGAAATGCTCTACAAACGATGTGGCTTCAAAAAGCCCGACGGTTTTAGATTGCACGCTGTGTGGGCCATGCCCGCCGACGATCACACAATCTACGTCAGGGTCTTTGGCAAGACGGAGGGGCGGGCGGGGTCGGAGAACAAGGCCGAACTGCCGCCGCCAGCAGACAAGACTCTCTTCTTCGGCAACGTGGCGATCGTGGCGTCCATGGGCGAAAGCCCCGAGAGCGCCAAGCCCACCGACATCACCGGCGAACGGTGGGAACAACTCTACGAAATCCTGATCGAGGGGTCTGAGAGTCTGGCCGGTGCCGCGGCCGACAAGGCCGATGTTGCCGCCGACGAGGCGTTGGAAGAGGAATACGAACTCGACGAAGGGCTGTTGGGATTGAGCAAGAGCGAGGATGGCTACGCCAAGGACGGATTTGTGGTGGATGACGACGAGGCTGAGGAGGCCGAGGACGATGACGACGACGATGATGACGACGATGACGATGATGACGATAACGACGATGACGACAATGCGGATGACGAAAATGCCGAGGACGACACTGACGAAGATCCAGAGCCAGAAGAGATTGATGACGAAGAAGGAGGCAGCCGGCGGTTTCAGGTCAAGGTGAAGCCGATTCCAAAGGGCGGCCGAAAGAGCGGAAAACGAAAGAGCAAGAGGGGGGATGATGTGGGAAGTTTGGGGCTGACGCCGCCGCTGCCGAACGATTTTCGTGGCGATGAGCTGTTGGCCGAGGACTACGAAGAAGAAGAGTCTAGCAGCGAGGAAGAAGAGAGTGCCGAAGACGTCGAGGTTGTCTAAGGTCTCCAAATTGAGTTGAACGGGGGTTGCGAGAGATTGGCAGAGCACCCCCCGGGTCATGATTGTCTCCGACCCCGAAACGCTGCGCACCCGGTTTGCGGAAAAGTTCGGTGAGCTACTCGGTAAGGAGAGCCGTGGCCGGAACGCCGAAAAGAGCGTCTACAACTACGCCATCAAGACGGCGGAGGCGCGGAACATTGTGAAGCGGTGGAACAACGAACCCTTTGCGCTGTTGTACCTGGGTCGTGCGCGGGCGATCTACGCCAATCTGACCCAAGACGATTACCTGAAGGGTGAGATCGATGCGAAGCGGCTCATGGCAAGTGACCTAGGAAGTCTCTCGCACCCGGAGATGGCGCCGGCCAAGTGGGAGCAGGTTATCAAGGACAAGATTGCCCGGGATCAGCGCAACCAGGAGGTGCTGATGGAGGCGACGGCGACAGCGGAGTACCAGTGCCGACGTTGCCACAAGCGCAAGTGCACGTACTACGAGCTCCAGACCCGATCAGCGGATGAGCCGATGACCACGTTTGTGCACTGTCTCAACTGCGGAAACCATTGGCGCTTCTAGCGGGACATGCTGTCCCGCTGACCCTGGCTCAAATTACAGCGATTGAGCATATGCATACGCGGGCCGCTGCCGAGCAGCCGCAGCCTTCTTCTTCTTGTAGTAGTGTGGGCTCCGTTCGTGGAAAAAGTGATAGATGAAGGCGTAGATGAACATGCCGATGGCGAGAGAAAGCCAAGGCTGGCCGGTGGCGGCAAAGGCCATCAGCACCAAGGCCAGCACCCGGCACCAAGGACTTGACAGCGTTTTCACTTGTCGTGGCGAGAGATCAAGGTCAATGTGGCGCGAACCCAACGCCATACCAACGGCGCTCACCCCAGCGGCCAGTTTTCCAATTCCTTGCATGATCGGGGATGTCCTACTCTGAGTTGAGGGAATCCGCCGCCGCACAAAATGGGGACAGAAAGTAGACCCTACCCTCCATGTCCAACACATCGGGGTACGCATCGGAGCCAATGCCTTTCAGCGAGTACGCCGGCGTGGGGGCCAGCTACCCAGCACTCACCACCCTCCCCCCTCTTGCAGGACCCAAGACCCCTGGGCAGCTCAGCGGCAGGGCCGCAGCGCTCAAGGCCCGGCTTGCCGGCGGCGGTATGCAAGAGGACGACGTGAACGCGCCGGGTTCGTTGGTGCATCCTTCGGTGTCGCCGCTAATGGCTGCCCCTGCACAGCCGATGCCAGCTGGTCCCAGCCTGACGACCGCCCAAGGGCCGCTCGGCGATCCGGCGTCGATGCCTGCGGCGGTCCATGCCTACTCGCCCGCTGCGCCGATGGTGCCGCAGATGCCGGTATGGCAGCCCGCCCCGTCAAATGCTTATGGCACCACCCCGATGCCGGCCCGGGCCACCCGGGGGATGCATCCGGCAATGCCGGGCGACCGGCTGGACCGAGTGCTGACGATGCTGGAGCAGCAGGCGATGGGCCGAGGCAACGGCACAGGTCCCGACACCACCACCGAGGACCTGGTGAGCCTGGCCTTTGTCGGCATTTTCTTCATGCTGGCGGTCCACGCTCTGACGCCGCCGGTGCCGTACCGGCGGTAGGCTCCGAATCGTCGTGTTCAACGATGTCGATGAACACAGTGTAGTATCCGTTGTCGAAGATGTCTCGGAACACAATGTGGACGCCGCTGTGTGTGCTCATGTACTCGAGCAGCTGTTTCCGGGTCTTTAGCGGGTAGACTGGGAAGTAACCTTCTGTAGTCTGCCTTTGCTGCTCGAGCATGCAGTCGATCGCCTTTTCGTACGAGCGGAATGAGCCCAGCATCTGGGGGTAGCCGTCGGAATATTGGTAGTAGACGACGTAGTGCTCGGGGGGGGTCGGCGGCCATGGTGTGCAAGAGGAATAGGTGTAGATCAGTTTGGTGCAGCATCGTCGTATTCGGTAGGTTCGACAACTATCGTAGTCAGCCCGCCGCCATTCATGTTCCTGTCCACAAACCTAACAGAGTGCCAGTTCTTGAGCTCGCGGATCATCTCGTCGCGGGACTGGGGCTCGGATATTCGCTCGTCGCCATGGTGAGGCGCGTAGTCTGTCGACAACATAGCGTCGATGGCGCGCTCGGGAGACCGATACACGATGTTGGTGACCACGGTATCACCGTAATGAATGTAGAGAACGTATCGCACAGGCGGGAGCTTGTCATCAGGATATGACATACAAAGGGTGTGAAAGAGGAGAGGGACGGGTCTGGGTGAGTTGAGGCGCGGAGGGCGAGTTGATAAAGAGCGTTGCAAGATATCAGCAGACCCATGCCATCACCTTCGGCACGCCGGGAGCAGACGGATTTCGTTGTGTTGGATCCACAACGACGTCCTGTGGCACTGAAAGAGACATTGGCAGGGCACAAGACGGGGCAAGTGGTCAAGGCGTACCGCGAGGCTGTGAGCACCGGGCTGATCGAGGAGGCAGTTCACTGGTCGAGCGAGCTGGTTCTCTCGGGAAACCTCTGGCCCGTGTGGGACACACTGTTTACGACGGCGGCGCTGTATTACTACAACCATCGCCAGCTGCCGGTGTATTTGGCGGACCGGTATGGCCGGTTTCGGGGAGCGGCGACGGGCACGGCGGACATTGAGCTCCGGAACAACGGCATGATCCGGGCCATCATCGCTGAGACCAGCGCGGTGTTGGCGGCCGGGGCCCGGCAGTTCAAGGCCACCCGGATCCACGTTGCCGACTCGGACTTTCTGCTGGACCATCTGCGGTGCCGGATGAAGGCGCCGACTCGGGATCCTGCCCGTTCCTTCTTGCTCCCCGACGATCCGCCCGAGGTGGCCATGGCCGCCAACGAGTTTGCCCACGCCCTCCAGATCAAAAATTTGGCCGATGCCCAATTCTGGGCCGAATGGCTGTTGGCCTACCAGAATCGGTGTGCCAAGCAAAAACAGCCGTGTGTTTGCGGTGTGCGGGGGCCGGTGGCGGCGCCAGACAAGGCCCGAACCTCTCCCCCCCTCTTGCTCTGGGCCATTCTCCGCGGCGTCTGCCGCGGACGGCCCTTGCTTGACACAACCGTAAATTCCTGGGAGCGGCTGTTCATGGTTCGGTTCACTGGCATTGTCAACGGATCCCGAGCCAATCTGCTACTCGCCGCCGTGGTGGCCGTGTGCAACCACACCCGGCTCATCGACGCTCGGCCCATCACCAACCCCAAGCTCGTGCCCGGAGTGCTCCGGGGCGTGCCCGCCATCTACAAGCGGCTCTGCGACACGTGCGGACTCGAGTTTGTGCAAGAGGGGAAGGGCGGTGATGGTGGTGCACGGGGTGGCGGGGGGCGCGGAGGTGCGGGCCCGCATGGTGCGGGTGGGGTTGGTGGAATGCTCCGGTTGCTCACTCCCAGTCAGTCTCGTCGGGTATGATCAGGCACTTGGATTTGGCAGTCTTGGTGGTCGTAGTTTTGGTTCCAGCGGTTGGCTTGGCCTTTGGATTTTTCCGCCGCTTCGGCGGGTTCATCTCTTGGACGTCGAAGTTATTCTTGTTGTAGAACTTGAGCCGCTTCTCGTACTGCCGCCGGAAACAGGGATGCGGATCCACAATGTCGATGATGATCGGGCTGGCTTCGGGATCCCGCTGCGCCCGGCCCACCGCCTGGACCACATCGCTCTTCGGCGTGGCCAACACCAACCCCTGGATCGTCTTGATGTCTAGCCCCTCTTCGGCCATCGCAAAGGTGCCAAGCACGTTAGGCTTCTTGGCCGAGGCATCCAGCTCGGCCTGCTTCATCCCGCCGACGTAGTAGCCGTGCTCGTACTTGCGCTCGGTCATCCGGTCCGATAGCGCGTTGATCATCGCCCGGTAGTGGGTCAGTGTCAGAACCTGTTGGAGTTCGTCCTCTTCGAACAGCTCCCGGATCCGCTCCAGCACGTAGTTAACACGGTGCTCGCACTTGCAGATTTTGGACATCATCGACGCAAAGTTCACCTGGCCCGTGTGGTTCAGTACAGTGTGATTGAAGTCTTCGTCGGCGGGGTTCTGGTAGAAGTAGACCCGGACCCGCGGCTTGATCTTGTCCTTTCGCACCCGCTTGGCGATGACGTCACCAAGGAACATCTTGAACACCCGGGTGAGGCCGTCCTTGCGGTTCATGGTCGCCGAGAGTCCGAGCATGTGCGGCGTCACCGC
>Ga0180433_10001410_pt1 | contig 40158 bp, 38 predicted proteins | sample SS_ome_8_FD_132980 | JGI IMG/M metagenome (GOLD analysis project Ga0180433, IMG submission 132980) | Hypersaline lake sediment archaeal communities from the Salton Sea, California, USA - SS_1_D_1 metaG | ecosystem: Environmental > Aquatic > Non-marine Saline and Alkaline > Hypersaline >... | reverse complement strand
GCCCTGATCACCGCCTTTATCTTTAACATTCAATCCGCCGTCATTATCTCTTTTGTCAACTCCATCATCGGGGCTATCGTCTGCAACTGGGAACTGCCCGTCCTGTTTTATATCCTGCTGGGCAACCTGATGGTCTGTTTCTCCATCGAATCCTACAACCGGCTCCGCCGCTCCACCATCTTCAAGGCCGGTTTTTTTGTGCTGCTTCCGGTGAACCTGCTGGTCATCCTGTTCATGGTAATCACCCAGAAACCCTTCGACCTGCAACTGCTGTTCACCGACCTGTCCATGGGCCTGTTCTCGGTACTCTTCTCCACCCTGATCGCCTCGTTCATCATCCCCGCGTGGGAAATCATCTTCAAACTGATCACCGATCTCAAGCTTTCGGAATTGTCCAACCTGAACTCTTCGATCTTCAGGGAACTGCTGGAAAAAGCTCCGGGCACCTACCACCATTCTCAGATGGTGGCCTCGCTTTCCGAGTCGGTATCCCACAAGCTCAACCTTTCCACGCCCCTGCTCACCGCCATGGCCCTTTACCATGATATCGGAAAAATCGACAACCCGCAGTTCTTTACCGAAAACCACACGATTTATCAGAATCCCCACCTGAAACTGCCCCCCCACGAAAGTTCCAAACACATCACCTCCCATATCGCCGACGGAGTGGAAAAAGCCAAGAAATTGAAACTGCCCGATCTGATGATCGATGCCATCCGTGAGCATCACGGCACCAAGATTGTGAAATACTTTCATGACCAATACCTGGCATTGCCCTCCGGCGAACGGGACCAGTTCCATGAACAGCAGTTCCGCTATCCGGGTCCCAAACCCCGCTCGATCGAAACGGCCATTATCATGCTCGCCGACCAGGTGGAAGCGGCCACCCGCAGCCTGGAATCCTACTCCACCGAAAAGGTCAAAACCGTCATCGAAGATATCATCACCAGCAATATCAACGAAGGACAGTTCGATCAATGCCGGGGGTTGACCTTCCAGTCCCTGAATACCATTGCCAACAGTTTTTTGCGCAAACTGTCCTCGATCTACCACCGCCGGATTTCCTATCCCGGCTTTGAATTCGAAGACAACCGGAAGGATGATCAGGCTGATCAATGAAACCGGCCGGACCCTGACCCGGGGGTTTTTCTCACCCCGGCTGAAGCGGCTGTCCGAAATTCTGGGAATCCGGGGAGATATCACCGTCAAACTCGGGGATCCCGCCGAATCCCAAAGGCTGAATCGCCTGTACCGTCACCGGGACCATCCGACCGATGTGCTCAGTTTCCCTCTCCACGATCAGACCCCCGACGGGAAATTTTACATCGGTGACATCTTCATCTGCCGGGAAATCGCCGACCGGCAGGCACGTCAGCGAAACATCCCCCCGCTGCAGGAATACCTGCGCCTGGTGATTCATGGCACCCTGCATCTGCTGGGATACGATCACCCCTTGCCGGAATCGGAAATGATCGCCCTCCAGGAAAAACTGCTGGAGAAAATCGGGTAAAATGTCCGCCGCCCTCTATTTTGGAACCGCCGGCTGGAGTTATGCCGACTGGGAGGGCCGGGTGTATCCCCGTCCCCGTCCGGCCCGGTTCAATCCCCTTTTTTTCCTCTCCCGACTGTTTGAATTCGTCGAGGTCAACATGACCTTCTACACCATTCCCCCCCGCTCCCTGGTCCAGGGGTGGGTGGACAAAACCCGGATGTGTCCCGACTTTTCCTTCTGGATCAAGGCCCACCAGTCCTTTACCCATGAACGGCGGGCCGGAAATGAGTCGACCCGGCGTTTCCAGGCCTGCCTGCTGCCCCTGCGCCGGTCCGGAAGACTTGCCGGGCTGTTGTTTCAATTTCCCTACTCCTTTACATTCTCCTCCGCCTCATTTTCTTACCTGCAAAGCCTGGCGGGGGATTTCTGTGAATATCCCTGCGCATTTGAATTCCGGCACCGTTCCTGGCACCATCCCGACCTGCTGGAATACCTGGGCGCCGTCAACGGGATCTGGGTCAACATCGATCAACCGGTAATCTCCCACTCCCTGCCTCTTACCGCTACCCGCACCCACGCCGAGATCAGCTACCTCCGCCTTCACGGACGTAATTACCCTTCCTGGTTTGCAGACCGGGGCCGGGATGAGCGGTACAACTACGACTATTCCGCCGGGGAATTACAGCAGCTTGCCCGGACGGTGCTTACCCTCAGGGAAAAGGTGCAAAGCCTTTATATTTCCGGAAACAATCACTACAAGGGAAATGCGGTGAAAAACCTGCTCAGCCTCAAAGAGCTGCTGAAAAAGATCTGAATCACTTCTTTTGCCGGAGATGATCGTCCATGGCGTCGGCCGCCACTTTGCCGTCTCCCATGGCCAGGATCACCGTGGCTCCTCCCCGGACGATATCTCCCCCGGCGAATACCCCGGGCATGGACGTTTCCATGGTGGATTCATCCACCTCCAGGGTTCCCCATCGGCTGACCTTGATCTCCCTGAGGGCCTGGGGAATCAGCGGGTTGGGGGAGGTTCCGATCCCCACCACCACCACGTCCACATCCATGAGATACTGATCTCCTTCAATGGGTACGGGGCGCCGTCGGCCGGAACTGTCCGGTTCTCCCAGCTCCATCCGTTGCACTTTCATCTGCCGGACAAATCCCCGGTCATCCCCATAATATTCCACCGGATTGTTCAGGTTCATGAACTCCACGCCCTCTTCCTTGGCATGCTTGATCTCCTCGATCCGGGCCGGCATCTCCTGCTCGGAACGCCGGTACATGATGATGGCCCTATCCGCCCCCAGACGTTTGGCGGTTCTCACCGAGTCCATGGCGGTATTGCCCCCCCCTACCACCACCACATTCCGTCCGCGGACGATGGGGGTGTCGGTTTCCGGAAACCGGAAGGCGGTCATCAGGTTCACCCGGGTCAGGTACTCGTTGCTGGAGAATATGTTGCACAGGTTTTCCCCGGGAATATTCATGAACCGGGGCAGCCCGGCGCCGCTGCCGATGAAAAAGGCCTGGTAACCCTGCTTTTTCAGATCCTCAAAGGTGACGGTACGCCCCACGATACAGTTCTTTTGAAAACGAACGCCCATCTTTTCCAGGATTCCGATCTCCGTGGCCACGATTTCCTTGGGCAGTCGGAACTCCGGTATTCCGTATACCAGGACCCCGCCGTACTGGTGAAGCGCTTCAAAAACCGTCACCTCGTACCCTCGTTTGGCCATCTCCTGGGCCACGGTCAATCCGGCCGGCCCGGATCCCACCACCGCCACTTTGAGATGGTTGGAAGGGGCGGTCTCGGGAACCGAGATTTTACCTGAATTACGCTCGTAATCCGCCACGAACCGCTCCAGGTTTCCGATTCCCACCGGGTCTTTTTTCATCTTGTTGTATATGCATTTCTCTTCGCACTGGGTTTCCTGGGGGCACACCCGTCCGCAGATGGCCGGCAGGGCGTTGGTTGATTTCAGAGACTGGGCCGCTCGGGCGAAATCCCCCTGTTCCACCCGTTTGATGAATTCAGGAATATTGATATTCACCGGACAGCCGGTTACGCAGGTGGGATTGGCGCAATCCAGACAACGCCGGGCTTCGTCCCGGGCATCTTCTGGATCCAGCCCGTTGTTGACCTCCATAAATCCCCGGATCCGGTCCATGGGGGCTTTTTCCGGCATCTTGAGCCGCGGCAATTCCCTTCTTTCCTTGACCGACAACCGGTCCCTGAGTTCCTTCCGCCATCCCTGGTCCCTTTTCTCTCTGAGTTCTTCCATGCTGATACCCATCATTGACTCCTTATTTCGCGGCCTGTTTCAAATAAAGATCGTAGGATTCTTTTTCGTATTTTTTGTAGGCGGCCATCCGCTGGAGCATTTCCTCGTAATCCACCTGGTGACCGTCAAATTCCGGTCCATCCACGCAGACGAATTTGGTCTGGCCCCCCACGGTAACCCGGCAGGCCCCGCACATCCCGGTACCATCCACCATGATGGTATTCAAGCTGACCAGGGTGGGGATGTCGTGCTTTTTGGTCAGGAGGCAGACAAATTTCATCATGACCGCCGGACCGATGGCCACCACCTCGTGCACCTTCTCCTTCTGGATGATTTCCTCGATGCCATCGGTTACCAGACCCTTCTTCCCGCAGGAACCGTCATCGGTCATAATCACCGTCTCATCGGCAAAATCGCGAAACTCTTTTTCCATGATAATCAAATCCTTGCACCGGGCGGCCAGGATGGCGACCACCCGGTTCCCCGCTTCTTTCAATGCCCGGGCAATTGGATACATGGGGGCGATTCCCACCCCGCCCCCGGCGCAGACCACCGTTCCCACCTTGTGAATTTCTGTGGGTTTTCCCAGGGGACCGACCAGGTCGAAGAGAGAATCCCCTTCGCCGCGGTCCAGCAGCTTGGCCGAAGTGGTGCCCACCCGTTGCACGATCAGGGTAATGGTGTCGCTGGCGGGATCGGCATCGGCGATGGTCAGGGGGATCCGTTCTCCCTTCTCCTCCACCCGGATGATCACGAATTGTCCTGGTTTTCGGTTATGGGCCACTTCCCTGGCCCTGATCACCAGCTTCGCCACGTCTTCGGACAGAATCTGCTTCTGGATTATCTCGTACATATAACGCCTCCTGGAAAATCCAAAATAACAAAAATCAAAAAAAGATTCAAATGAATCTTTCGAATTCTTCAATCTTCCCCAATTCCCTTCCCGGCCCTTGTATTGCCGACCGGGTTATTTTATAATTCCCCAATGAGAACCCCCCCACCCGCCAAGCCGGTCCTGGGCGCCCTGGTCCTGGCCCTGCTCTTTTTCCTTCACTGTCATCCGGACCGTCATCCCCGGACCGCTCCCGGCCGTATCCCCGTGCGGTCTTTTTACCGGATCCGGTTCAACCTGAGAACCCCAAAAGCCCTCCAGCGGGGCAGTGTGCTGTTGAAAATCGGCAGCGACCGGCGGGCGGCGATGATGTTTCTCTCGCCCCTCAACCAGGTGCTGTTCCGAATCTACCTGGACCCCCGGCGGGCCCTGCTGGTCAGCCAGAAACAGGGGCGATACTGGGAAGGCGATTTCCGGACCCTCATCGGCACCCTCTGGGGACTGGACCTGACCTTCCGGCAGCTGGCCGGTCTGATCGAAAAAAACCGGATCCCCGGCCGCAATCGGACATCGCCATCCGGCCTGAAGATCCGGATCATCCAGCCGGATTTTCCCAAACTGCTGGTGGTATCCGCTCCCGATGTGACCTTGAAGATCCGGGTGGTGAAAAAAAGGGAATGGGGAACATTCGATTTTATCCCCGACCTTTCGCGCCTGGTTCCCGCCTCCCTGTCGGAAATCCTGTCCCGATGACGCCAACCATTCAGCCCGGTCACCGTCGAGGTGTTTTTTTCTCCGATTGAATGTCTTATAATGGGGGCATGCCCTCCAGACAGAAAAACGACGAAGTCTACCGGCTGCGGTCTTTTGCCAAGATCAACCTGGGACTGGAGATCCTGGGAAAACGCCGGGACGGGTTCCACGAGCTGAAAACCATCTTTCAAACCATCCGGCTTCATGATACCCTGACCCTGACGCCCACCGCCGGTCGCCGCCTGCACATCGAGGGAAACGACCCGTCGGTGGACTGGCAGGGGGACAATACCATTCGCCTTGCCTTTGACACCTTCGGGGCCGCCTTCAACCTCCGGCCCGGATTCCATATCCGCGTGGAAAAAAAAATCCCCCCGGGGTCGGGCCTGGGCGGGGGCAGCAGCAACGCCGCGGTCATTCTCATGTTCCTGTCCCGCTATTACCGCCGGGAGCTGTCTCTCAACCGGCTGATCCGGCTGGGCGAAACCATCGGCGCCGATGTCCCCTTTTTCTTCATCGGGGGAACGGCACTGGGCCGGGGAAAGGGTGAAAAACTGTTCGAAATCCGGGATCTTGGGGAACGAACCATCGGCCTTTATATCCCCGATATCAGGGTTTCCACGGAAAAGATTTTCTCCCGATTCAGCTTGACATCAGATCGTTTTCCCAGTAAAATAGATTCCTTTTTAAAGAACAAGAAACTGGCGGTACTGGAAAACCATCTGGAAAGCGTAACATTCAACTTGTTCCCAGAATTAAGAATGATAAAAGAAAAGATTGAGATGAATTTCAATTGCCCGGTCTGGATGAGCGGGAGCGGTTCCGCCCTCTACACCATCGCCCCCCGAAAAGATCTCTCAAGGTTGCAGACGGTCTTCCCCGGTCTCCTGGTGACCCGCCTGCTGAACCGCAAAAATTATCACCGAAATTGGATTGGGGTGTCGCCAAGTGGTAAGGCATCGGTTTTTGGAGCCGACATACGGGGGTTCAAATCCTCCCACCCCAGTTTTTTTAAGGACTGATCATGGCAAGAGAAAAACTGTTGCTTTTTTCCGGAAGTTCCAATCCCGTCCTGGCTGCGGATATCGCCAACATTCTGGAACTGGATCTGGGCAAAGCGGTGCTGAGCAAATTCTCCGATGGCGAGATCAAATTCCAGAGCAAGGAAAACGTCCGGGGAGCGGATGTGTTTGTCATCCAGTCCCTGACCCGGGACATCAACTTCCACATCATGGAACTGCTGTTGATGGCCGACGCCTTCAAACGGGCCTCCGCCCGCCGGATTACCGCGGTCCTTCCCTATTATGCCTATGCCCGGCAGGACCGCAAGGACCGCCCCCGGGTTCCCATCTCGGCCAAGCTGCTGTCGGATCTGATTCAGGCTTCCGGGTTCCACCGGGTCCTGACCATGGATCTGCATGCCAACCAGATTCAGGGTTTCTTCAATATTCCGGTGGACAACCTGCTGGCCCTGCCCGTTTTCATCTCCCATTTCAAGCAGATGGGGCTGAGTAACAAAAATGTGGTGGTGGTGTCTCCCGACGCCGGAGGCGTGGAGCGGGCCCGGATCTTCTCGCAAAAACTGCATGCCGGACTGGCCATCGCCGACAAAAGACGGCCCAAGGCCAACGTGGCCCAGATCATGCATATCATCGGCGATGTCAAGGACAAGATCGCCATTATCGTGGACGACATCGTGGATACCGCCGGCACCATGCTGAAAACCGTTGATGCCCTCCTGGAGGAAGGGGCCCGTAAGGTTTACGCCGCCTGCTCCCACGGAATTTTCTCCTCGGACGCCATCCGCCGGATCAACCAGTCCCCCATCGAGAAAATGTGCGTGACCAACTCCATCCCGGTGGATCTCTCCAACTCCAAAAAGATCACCGTACTTTCGGTAGCGGAGCTTTTTGCCCTGGCCATCGAAAGCATTAACAGCGAAACATCGGTTTCAAAGTTATTTTTATAAATCATGGAAAACGAGGTACAGATATGGAAAAGATAACCAAACTCAGTGGCGAAAAAAGAACCACCACCGGAAAGAAATTCAACCGGCTGACCCGCCGGGAGGGAAAAATCCCGGCGGTTCTGTACGGCATCGACCAGGAAAACCTCCTGCTCTCCCTCTCCACCACCGACATCGAGGACATCCTGAAATCGGAGTTCGGGACCAACACGATTCTGGAGATCGCCCTGGAAGACCGGAAATACCATGGCATCATCCGGGAAATCCAGTACGATTATCTGGGGGACCGCATCATTCACGTGGACCTGTTGAAACTGAATCTCAAGAAAAAAGTCACCGTCTCCATCCCCATCATCATCAAGGGGGAACCGGTGGGCGTGAAAATGGAAGACGGCGTTTTTGATTTTATCAACCGGAACATCGAGGTCCGCTGCCTTCCCCAGGACATCATCCGGAATATAGAGGTGGATGTAAGCCATCTTCATTCCGGACAATCCATCAAAGCCGGCAGTCTGGAATTGAGTGACAAGCTGGAACTGCTGTCCGATGAGGACCGGGTGATCTGTGCCGTCACCGGCCGCGAGGAAGAGGAAGTGGTAGAGGAAGAAGTGGCCGAAGAAGAAGGAGCCGAAGCGGAAGGAGAAAGCGCCGAAGAATCCAAGGAGGAAACCGGGGAAAAGGTTTCCAAGGAAGAGGACGAAAAGAAATAGCCTATTTTACTCCTTGCTTCTATCAAGGAGGCTAAAACCCACAAGGAGGAAACATGACCAAGGAATACGAAGTCGCCCTGGTGCTGGATCCCACCCTCACTCCGGAAGAAGAAACCGGTTTGATCGAGGGGGTAAAGGCCAACATCGAGAAACTCAAGGGCAAAATCACCGACACCGACGAGCGGGGGCGGCAGAAGCTGGCCTACCCCATTAAAAATCACAAAGAGGGCATTTACTGTTATTATCAACTGCAGATACCCCCGGACCAGATCAATCAGCTGGGAAAACTCATCCGTTTGAACGAAAAGATCATCCGGCACCTGGTACTGTCCCTTGACAAACAGCAGATCAAGGCCAAACGGCTTCAGAAGATCTTCAAGAAATCCCGGCAGCCCGAAAACAAATCTTCCAAAGAGGAATAAACGGCAGGAGGCAACCCCATGGATGACAACAAAAAGAAAAAATACTACGTGTTCCCCAAGAAAATCTGCATTTTCTGCAAGGAAAAAATCCCTTACATCGACTACAAGCGGATTGACCTGCTGAAAAAGTGCCTGCTGGAAAACGGCAGGATCAAACCCGCCCGGTCCACCGGCACCTGCCGGGCCCATCAGAAACAGCTGGCCCTGGCCATTAAAAGAGCCCGCCACCTGGCCCTGATCTCCTATGTGGAAGACATCCGGGAGGAATAGCATGAAAATCATCCTGAAGACTGATATCGAAGGCCTCGGCGACCTGGGGGATGTGGTGGAAGTAAAACCGGGATATGCGCGCAATTATCTCTTTCCCAAAAAACTGGCCATGCATTTCAATGAACACAACCTGGATCAGATCAAGGTAAAAAGAGAAAAACACCAGCAGAAAATCCAGGCCGAAACCATGACCGCCATGGAGAAGAAGGCCAGGATCGATGAGACCGTCGTTACCTTCTCCCGGCAATCGGGCAAAAAGGACACTCTTTTCGGATCGGTCAAAGCCGGTGACATCGCCCAGGAACTGGCATCGATGGGATTTGAAGTGGACAAGAAAAATATCGGTCTGGAACAGCCCATTAAAAGCCTGGGGGAATACCAGGTACCGGTCAAGCTTTACAAAGAGGTGGTTGCCCAGCTGAAGGTTACGGTCACCAGCGAGAATCAGCCTCCCGGGGAAACCGAAACCCAGAAGACAGCGGAGAATGGATCTGTTGCGGATTCTCCGGAAGAAAGACCTGAAAAACCATCCGAACCGGCGGCCCAAACTTCCGGGGAACCGGAATCGCCGGAATCCGAATCCCCGAATCCAAAACCCGAATCCACAGAAGAAGAGCCAAAAACCGAGAAAGAGTAAGTGAAGGAATTCATCAATTCCCTGCCCCATGACGACTTTTCCGAAAAGGCGGTCCTGGGGCTTCTTCTTCTCGATAATTCCTACTTCAACGAGGTTCTCAAGCGAATTCAGTCGGAAGACTTTTTCTCCGAGGCCCATCGGTCCATCGCCTCCGCCATCACCCACCTGATCAACAAGAACCGGGCCGCTGACACCATTACCGTATCGGAATACCTCAAGGACCACAACAAGCTGAAAATCATCGGGGGCTATGAATATATCGAATCCCTGGTGGATTCCATTCCCAAAAACATCAACATCACCTATTACCTTAAGAGCATCAAGGAAAAATCCACCCTCCGGAAGATCATCGCCACTTCCACCCAGACCATTCAGGACACCCGGGAGCCAAGGGCCGAAACCTCGGATATCCTTTCCCGCCTGCAGGAACGCCTGATCAATATCGCCGAAAGCGAGATGATCACCGACCTCAAACCCACCGGCGACACCGTACCGGAAGCCGTCAACCGGATCAAATCCTTCCAGAAAGAAGGCAAGCAGCTGGGAATCATCAGTTCCTTTTATGACCTGGACAAGCTGGTGGGGGGATTTCAGAAAAGTGACCTGATCATTATCGCCGCCCGCCCCTCAATGGGGAAAACCGCCCTGGCCCTGAATTTCGCTCTGAACATGGCTTTGGGAAAGGGGAAAAAAGTGGCCTTTTTCTCCATAGAATCCACCTCTTACCAGATCATCTCCCGGCTGCTGTCTCTCCGGTCCAATATCGATCTCAAGACCCTGATCACCGGATACCGCAAACTGAGCGCCCAGGAATGGAACAAGCTGGAACTGGCCGCTTCAGAGATCGGCAAGACCGAGTTTTACATCGACGATTCCTCAGCCCTTTCCATTATCGATCTGAAAACCCGGGCCCGACGATTGCACAAAGAGAAGGGACTGGACATCATGTTCGTTGATTACCTGCAACTGATCCGGGTCTCCGCTCTCAACCGGACCCAGTATGATTCCCGGGCCCGGGAAGTGGCTCTCATCTCCGCCTCCCTCAAAGAGATCGCCAAGGAACTGGATATCCCGGTGGTGGCCCTGGCCCAGCTGAACCGGGCACCGGAACTTCGATCCGGACGATCCCGTTCCCGGGACCGGGGCGGAGACAACCTCCCTTTTTACCAGCTTTCTGATCTCAAGGAAAGCGGCGCCATCGAACAGGATGCCGACATCATCATGTTCCTGCACCGGGAGGAACAGGTCAATCAGGATACCGAACGCACCGGGGAAGCCGATATCATTGTCTCCAAGAACCGAAACGGTCCCACCGGCCGGATCAAGCTGGCCTTCATCGACCGTTATACCAAATTCGCCAATTTTGAAGACAGCTTCTCCAAATTGTCTCCGGCTGAATAAAAAATGCAACCATTTGCGGAATCTCAGCGTATCACAAGGTAGACCACCCAAAAAACGATGATAAAATGAGTTCAGACGTAAAGAGCGCGCGGTACCCACTCTCCCTGAAACTCAAGGAAACCGATCAACGGCGGGCCACCTTGATAGAGGGCCTGAAGAATCGGGATGAAAACGCCCTCCAGCAGCTGATGCACCTTTACAAGAATAAGATCTTCAACTACCTGTACCTTCTGCTCAAAGACCGGGAAACCGCCGAGGAACTGACCCAGGACACCTTTGTCAAGGCCTACTTCAAAGCCCACACCCTGAAAACCCACAACATCAACCCCTGGCTCTACAAGATCGCCACCAACCTGGCCCGCAGTCAGTGGCGCAAAAACCGGATCAAGACCTTCGTGCCGCTGCCGGATTCCCACCGGGAAGTTTTTTCCTTTTTTCCCCGGTTCGAAGAGGAACTGGTCACCCGGGAAACCATCGACCGAATTCCGGAGAAATACCGGATCCCCTTCATCCTCAAGACCCTCAGGGATTTCTCCTACGAGGACATATCCCAGATCCTCAACAAACCGGTGGGTACCGTCAAATCGCTGGTATTCCGGGCCAAGGCCAAAATCAGGAAGGAATATGAAATACCGACCTGAATCCCGACGAAACCGACCGGTGGCCCAGACCTTCGAGGAACAGGTGCTGGTCAGAATCCGGCATAAAGAAAAACGGCAAAGACAGGTTTTTTTTACCCTGATGACCTTCCTCATCTTCCTTTTTTCCCTGTTCTTGATCACCCGGTATTGCCGGGAAATCTCCTTTCAGCAAAAAAACTTCCAGGTGAAAAATCTCCAGCCTTCCGGCCAGCCGGTCATCCCCCTTACCGACCGGTACTATTTCTCCACCCTGAAGGACAACTCCCATTACCTGATCACCACCGCCCACCGGCAGCATCCACAGAACCAGTTATAAGTGACATTTCACGTCACATTCACCGCCGGCTGTTCTCACTTTTTGTCACCTGGAAGATCTGTTTTCTGGGGTCCGTCGCTGGGCACCGCCCCCGAAAGTCCCCAAGCCCCTCTGTTATCGACCGTTCCGGTCAACCCGGCCGCGTATCTGGCAGGTATCTTGCTTTCTAATACCAAAAAACTCAATTCTCACAGGAGGTTATGTATGAGAAAACAAAAAGGCTTCACCCTGATTGAGCTGTTGATCGTTGTGGCAATTATCGGAATCGTTGCCGCCATCGCCATACCCAACGTACTGATGGCCATTCAGAGAGGCAAACAGAAAGGATCCATGGGCGATATGCACAGCCTGTGCAATGCCTGCAGTGCTTACGTGATTGACAACAGTGTCGCCCCTCCGGGAGGCAACATCTCAGACGTTCTGGCCCTCGACAATTTCAACTCTTTTTATGCCCAGGGCGCCAATGCGGAAGATGCATGGGGAACCGGTTTTGAGTACATGAGATATGCCTCGGGCAGCGGATACAGCGATGGTTACCGGATCAGAAGCAACGGTCGGGACGGAGCCTCCTCTACCGGTTGGACCGCATCCGACTCCTATCAATGCCGGAAACTGGTACACTTCATTTACGACATCATCTTCGATCTGGGTACCCTGACCTACGGACCGGATGTGCGGAACTAATCCGCAAAAGGATTTGATGTAAGCGAATCTCAATCGCTAGTGATTAAGAAAAGCGCCTGGGCCCTTCTGGTTCCAGGCGCTTTTTTTTTATTCCTTAATTTCAGTCTTGCCCACCTCAAGTATTCCTTTGTTCTTGAATTCCTCTACTTATCCTTCCTTTATTTTCTATACCAGGTCCTGAAAGGCCTGGATCTCCAGAAACACCTGACCCTGCTGGTCGGGGGAATCGCCTCAATTGTCTTTTGCTACGGGCTCTTCCAGAAATTCATCACCTTCCCCTACCTGCTGAATACCTTTGAACAGTCCAACCGCACCAACCTTTCTGCTTCCATCCTGGAGATCGTCCAAAAGGGACGGGTATTTTCCATATTCACTCTCCCCACCCTCTACTCCTTTATCTGCGCCATCCTGCTGGTCTATATCCTGCACTGTATCTTTATCCGCAAAGAATTTTTCCCCCGCCTTTTCTGGGGAATATTATTTCTCCTGGGCCTTTTCAACCTGATTTTGACCCAATCATTCGGGGGCATTATCTATTTTTCCGCCGGGATCATCTGTTATCTTCTTTTGACCCGGCGGGTCCGCCTCAAGCACCTGTCCCTGGTACTGATGGGGCTGGTTCTGGTTTTCTCGCTGATCATCGCCCTGAGGTTCCCTGAAGCCAGGGATCTGGAGCCGGTGACCCTGAGGCTCACCTCCTGGGAACAGAGCGTGCGTATCATCGGCGATCACCCGGTATTCGGTGTGGGACTGGGCAACTTCGGGGATGTGGTTTCCCGATATGTGCGCCCCGGCGAAGCCCGGTCCATCTACGTTCACAATTTTTTCCTCCAGCTTCTGTCGGAAACCGGGATTTTCCTCTTTCTCCTGATCCTGATCGCCGTGCTGTACCGGATCAAAAAAAACTGGTTCTGGGAAATCACTCCCCAGCGGGCGGTGTACATCTCCATCCTGTCCAGCCTCCTGGTTTACAACCTGATCGACATCGGACTCTACTTTTTCAGCGCCGGTCTGGTCTTTGCAGTCGTCCTCTCCCAGATCGATTACACCCCCCGCCCCGCTTCCGGGATCAGAGGGGTCAAAACGGCCCTGCTGGCGATCACGGTCACACTCCTCCTGCTGGTCCACTGGTCCGATTCGCTCTACCATCAGGGCAACCTGGCCCAAAACCAGGATCACCTCTCCCGGGCGCTGGAACGGTATCAGAAGTGCCTGCGAATCAATCCCTTCCATTACCGGGCCTCTTACGAAGCCGCCAGCTGTCATTTCCGCCAAAACCGCCTGGACCGGGCCCGGCACTTCCTGGAAAAATCCCTGACCGTCAACCCCCACTATCCATCGGCCAATTACCTTCAATCCCTGCTCCTGACCAGGACAAAAGATCTCTCCGCCGCCCTCCGCTACGCCCGGCGGGCCCATGAAAACTACCCGGCAAAGAAACGCTACCGGCTCTGGCTGGAAAAAATCCAATCCCTGGCCGACCCGCGAAAATAGCCTCCAGCCGGGGGATTCCTTTTCTTTTTTCCTTCCTTCTGGTATATAAAGCGCAGGGACAAAGCGATGAGCAACCGGACAATCCTGGCGCTGGGCATTCTGTCGGTGGTGACCGGCCTGATCTGCTGCCCGGCCTGTAGCGCGCGTGGTTCCGGCCCTCCCCCGGTTACCGGCCTTCCCGCCGGGTCGGCGGATCTTCCTCCCTACCAGGAAGGAATCGCCTCCTGGTACGGTAAGAAATTCCACCGGAAACGGACTTCCAACGGGGAAATTTACAACATGGATCGCCTGACCGCCGCTCACCGGCTGCTTCCCTTTCACACCTACGTTCTGGTCGAAAACCTGAATAACAACCGCCAGGTCACCGTCCGGATCAACGATCGCGGCCCCTTCGTGAAGGGCCGCATCATCGATCTGTCGCGGCGGGCCGCGGAACGGATCGGGATCCTGGAAGAGGGTACCGCACCGGTTCGGCTGTACCTTCTAAAGACCCCCGCAGCCGCTCCCGAAAGCCCACCTGCTCCCACCGACCGGGAGGAAACCCCGGTCCGGTACACCATTCAGGCCGGGGCCTTCACCAGCGTGAAGAATGCGGTTCTGACCATGGAAAAGATCAACTCGATTATCGTCAGCTATCGCTTTGAAGTACAACGGGTGGATGGATATTACAAGGTCATGCTGCGAACCCCCGCCCCGCTCAACACCACCCTCAGAATACTGGATATTTTAAAGGATCATCGAATCACCGCCTTCAAGCGGGAAGTCTCCGGCCAGTAAAAATGGGTCCCGGTTGCGCGGCGGTTGAAAATTTTTTTATTTTCCCTTATTTTATACCCGGGAGCGATTTTCCCGTCAAGGTTGAAGGGCCATGATTCTGACAAACCGTCTCACCGAGCTGGTGGAAGGCAACGCAGAGCCGATCATCGAGCAGTGGAAACAGAAAATCCAGACCGCCCTTTCCACCACCCGCCTCTCCGAGAAGGAACAGCAATTCATCGAACGGGAAGCCCGCAACCTGTTGACCCACCTGCGGGAATGGCTGTATTTCAAGAGCCGTTCGGACATCGGGCAGCGGTATGTGCTGATCGGCGGCAAGCTGTTCAACCACGGGATCCCCCTGTGCGAAGCCCATCAGGCCCTCTATTTTCTGAAGAACCTGATCCGGGGACATGTCTGTCACCACAGCCTGAGCACCTCCGCCCTGGACGTTATTCACCTGCAGAATTTCTGCGACCAGGTCAATCTCTTTTTCGACCGGGCCAATTACTATCTGTTGCGGGGATACACTGAAAACATGAACAAAAAGATCAAGCGTCTGTGGAATCTCAAGGACAGCGATATCGAGCAGATCATATACAAAAATTCCTTTTACCAGAAGGACTGACCGGGAAGCGGAGCCGGTTTTCAATCCCCGATGCATATGGTAAAATCCTTCATTGATCCATGACCGCGCCAAAAAAACATCCGGACCTTCTTTGCCACCTGGACCCCGACGTGACTCGTTTTCGGGCCCGGATAACAAAGACCATTCCAGGCAAAAAATTCTGCAAAGTTCTGCTGGACCGGACCTTTTTTTTCCCGGAGGGCGGGGGACAGCCCTCGGATACCGGTTTTTTGAACGGCGTGCCGGTGGTCCGGGTGATCACCGAAGAAGACCGGATATACCATCTGGCTCAGAAATGTCCCCCGGGACCCGTCGTGGAAGGGATCATCGATGGTGACCGGAGGAGAAAATACCGTCAGCAGCATACCGGCCAGCACATTCTGTCCGCTCTCCTGTGGAAAATGCATGGGCACCAAACCCTCTCCGTTCACCTGGGCCGGGATTATACGGCCATCGAGATCAACACCCCCCGGCTGAACCCTGAGAACCTGAAGGAAATCGAAACGGAAGCCAACCGGATCATCCAACAAAACCTGCCGGTCCGTCGCCTTGTGTCCGCTCCGGATCAACTGCAGAAATACCCCCTGCGCAAGGAATGCAACCTGGATAAGGACATCCTGAACCTGATCCGAATCGGGGAACTGGACTGCGTGGCCTGTTGCGGACTGCATCTGGACGCCACCGGCAAAGTGGGCCTGATCAAGGTGGTGGGCACCGAAAAGATCCGGGGACGCCTCCGGGTCCATTTCAAAATCGGTGATGCGGCCTATCAGGATTACCGGGAAAAGAGCGAACGGGAAGACCGGTTGAAGAGGATCCTCAAAACCGACCCGGATCATTTTGTGGAAAAGATCCGGCAGCTGGATGATCAGCTGATCCGGGATCAAAAGGAGAATCGGCAATTCCTGGCCCGCCTGTCCGAAATGATGACCGGGGAACTGCTCGCCTCCCCGGACCGATCTTCCCCCCGGTTTCTGAGCCGGGTCTACCATGACCAGCCGGACATTCTGATCCGGCGCATCGCCAGGAACCTGTTGAAAACCGATAACCTGTATTTCGCGCTTTTCAACCGGACAGCGGATCAAACCGCCTGGCTGCTGGGAAGTTCCAAGGAGCTGGAGCTGCCCTTCCCCCGGATCCAGAAAGAGCTTCTGCCCCTGATCGGAGGGAAGGGCGGTGGTCGGCCTCCCCTCTATTCAGGCATCTGCCGGGATCCCCGTAAGATCGGGAAATTCTTGAGCGCCCTGAACAGCTTTATAGTAAAACCGGTGTAAACCGGGGGTAGAAAACCTACCCCAGTCGCCCCTCCCGGTACTGCTGGAAAAGGTCTGCAAAAAGCCGGGGGACCAGCGCCATCTCTTCCCTGGGGGGTACGTAGGCGAACCGCATCTGGGTATCCCCCGGATTCTTTTCGCCCTCATTCAGGCTGTAAAAACCGGCCATGGGAGCGCTGAGCAGGGTGTACTCCATGCCGTCGATCTCCACCCGGCCCTGACGGGCACAGGCCAGCACGAAGTCCCGGGCGGAAAATCCTTCCGGGGCGATGCGTCTCACATCCACCACCGAGTAGATCGAGGCCCGGGGACTGGACACGATGATCCCGGGGAGCCGTTCTTTCATCTCCCGGGTAAAACCGGTCAGCATCGGCCGGTAGTATTCCCGCAGCTGGCGGTACCACTCCTGCAGTTCCCGGTGACTCAGTCCGGCGACGGCTCCGATCAGGTACTGGCCGATGGCGTTGGAACAGAGATTGGCGGTGTTTTCGGCCACCGCCTTCTCGTGGAATTCCCGGTTATCCGTGACCAGGGCACCGATCCGCAGGCCGCAGGCGTTCCAGACCTTGGAAGCGGTTTCCACGCTGATCCTTCTGCCCTCGATTCCCGGCACCTCCCGGTCCGACAGCTGCCAGATGCTGACCGGGTGATCCGCCTGATAATATATCTCGCGATAGGCCTCATCGCTGACCATCCACAGGTTGTACCGGACACAGAGCTCGGCCAGGGCCATCATTTCTTCCCGGGTACAGAAATGACCGGTGGGATTGTCGTAGGGAATGACCACCATGGCCGCGGGCCGGGCGGACTGGATGACGCGCTCGATTTCCTGTAAATCCGGAAGCGAGAACTGACCGTCGTCTTCCAGCCGGCGCTTGACCGAAACCGTCCGGCGGCCGGTCCTTTTGGCCATGGAAAGGTAATTGGTATAGGCCGGATCTATTAAAAAAAGAGGTTTTTCATCACTTCCCGCCGGGCCGCAGAGACCCACCACGATTAATTCCATGGCCTGACTCCCGCCGTCCGTAATCTGGGAGTACAGGCCCCCGGTGGAAAAACCGCTGGAGGCGATGATGTTGAGAAAGGCCTGGTTGGCCTCCCGGACCCCGGCCGTGGGCGTATACTTGATCACCCCGCCGGCAAATGGACTGCCCTTTTCCCTCAGGTGAAACATCCGCTCCTGAATGGCCGGGTGGGTCGGCAGACTGACATTCCCGATGGCCGTATTGATATCCCGGACCGAATCGGTCCTTTTGCCGAATTCGATCTGAGACAGGCGGATCGCGGACGGATTTCGGGATTGGAAATGAGAGGAAATCACTGGCTTGCTCATCGATGCCTCCTTTTTCGCGGGGATGGCCCCGTCAGGATTATAACACGGATCCCGGCCGGGAATCAACGATAACATTTTTTGTCACCCCCGGTACCGGATTTTGTTATTCCCACCCCGAAGAACCTCTTCTCCGGGCGGCGATGGGGAAATAAGCCCCATTTTTCGGTGCCTGGCAGCTATTTTGCTACAACAGGTCAGGGTAAGGAGCGGCAATGAGAAAACAGAATGGATTCACCTTGATTGAACTTTTGATTGTAGTGGCCATTATCGGCATCGTGGCGGCCATCTCCATCCCCAACGTTCTGATGGCCATCCAGCGGGGAAAACAGAAAGGGTCCATGGGAGATATGAAGAGCCTGTGCAACGCCTGCAGCGCTTATGTGATCGATAACGGGATCTCCCCCCCGGGGGCCAGCATCCAGGACGTCCTGTCCCTGGACAACTTCAACCATTTCTACATCCAGGGGGCCAACAGTGAGGATGCCTGGGGCCGGGGATTTGAATACGTCCGGTACACCACCAACACCGGAAGCAGCGACGGATACCGGATCCGAAGCGGCGGTCGGGACGGTGTGGCCTCCACCGCCTGGACGGCCTCTGATTTCTACCAGTGCCGGAAACTGGTCCATTTCGTGTACGATATTATCTTTGACCTGGGGACCCTGTCCTACGGGCCGGATGTCCGGAATTAACAGGGTGTACCGAGCAACCCTGCGGCCCTTAATCCGGAAAGGATATCCCGGACCGATTTAACCCGGTTCAGGGTATAGAAATGGATCCCGTCCACCCGGTTTTGAATCAGATCCGCACACTGCTGGATGGCGAATCCCACTCCGAAATGATGCACCTCTCCCCGGTCCGATATGTCGATGGAATCCAATCCCTCCTGCAGGTCATAGGTGATGGTCGCCCCGCAGAGCCGCGATAAATTCCGCAGCACCGGCACACTGTAGACCGGCAACACCCCCGCCAGGATGGGAACATCGATCCCCTCCCTCCGACACCGTTCCCGGAAGCGGTAAAAACACTGGTTGTCAAAAAAGTACTGGGTGATAATGTAACGGGCCCCCGCCTCCACCTTCCCCTTCAGGTAGCGGATATCCTCGTCCAGGCTGGCGGCTTCCCGGTGCACCTCCGGATACCCGGCGGTGCCGATGATGAAATCGTATTGCCGGTTCACGTAGGCGATCAGCTGATCGGCATGGTCAAAACTGTCCGGGTGTTTCTCAAAGGATTCAACCTGTACCGGTTCATCCCCCCGAACACAGAGAACGGATTCAACGCCCAGTCGGGAGAACCGGTCAAGGGTCTGGTCGATTTCCCCGGGCCCCAGGCCGATACAGGCGAAATAAGGCAACACCCGCATATGATGTTTTTTTCTCAGACTTTCCACCAGGGTCAAAGATCCCTCCCGGGTGGTGCCGCCGGCGCCGAAGGTCACCGAGAAGAAATCCGGTTTTAATTTCGCCAGCTCCCCGATTCTCTTTTCCAGCCTGCCGGCCTTCCGGGGATCCCGCTGGGGATAGAGTTCGAAGGATACCGTGGGACGGGCGCCCTCTTTCCACAAATCGGCAAAACTCATGACTTCTCCTGTTGAAGTGAAACCTCTTGCTAAATTATGGGGGAAAAAAAGAAATATCGCAAGGGCTTGGGGCGCGAAACCGGGGTCAAAAGTGACCCACCGGTGGATATCGACCGCTGACCACAGGCAACTGTCGGCGTAGAATCGACGGTCAGGGCTTTTCGTCCAGAGATAACTCCTGGTGAAGATGTTTCTGAATATTCCTCTCCAGCAACTGGTCCAGGGTGAAATCGTTGGCCTTCAGGTAATAACGGGCGGCATCGATAAAGGCGCTCTCGGGGATCAACCCGATCATCTCCGCGTTCTGCACCGATACGCCGTACCGACTCCCTTCAATTTTCAGCATCTCCATCACCTGGTAGATGGGGGTACGCTTGTAATTGGAGATCGATACCGCGATCAGGGCGCGACCGGTATCCGAAACATTTCCCGCATGGGCGGTCACATATCGCAGTCCCCCCGTGCTGTATTGAACGGCGTTTGCCATCTTCTGGGCCACCGTGATATCGGTGGTACTTAAGTAGACTTTGAAACTGACCAGGGGTTGCCGGGCCCCGATGATGGTGGCCCCAAAATCCGGTTTGAAATCAGCGGCCCCGAAATCCGGGGCCCACTGGGGATCCCTCAACCGTTCGGCCAGCCCTTCGTATTCCACCGACCGGATCCGTTCGATGTCCTTGCGCAGGGGATTTTGAGCGGCTTCGCTGAACAGGTAAACTGGAATTTTGAAACGTTCGGCCACTTCCCGGGCAAACTCCCGGGCCATTCCCACGGCCTCATCGATGGTCACCTCGCTGAGGGGAACAAAGGGAAACACGTCCAGGGCGCCCAGACGGGGATACTCTCCCTTGTGTCTGCGCATATCAATCTTCTGCACCGCTTCTTCATACATCAAAAATCCCCCTTCAAAGAGGGCTTCCTTATCGCCGGTCAGGGCGAATACGGTCCGGTTGCGGGTCCGGTCCATGGAAACATCCAGTACCACCAGTCCCCGGATCAGGGAGAGTTTCCGGGTCAGATCGTTGATGAAAACGCCGTCCTTACCTTCGCAGATATTGGGAATCGCTGAAATGATCCTGCTCATCTTGCTGTCTCCTTAGAATATGCCCAAAAATACCCCCGCGGCAATGGCGGAACCGATCACCCCTGCCACATTGGGGCCCATGGCATGCATCAACAGGTAATTGCCGGGGTCGTTTTTCAGCCCCACCATATTGGCCACCCGGGCCGAATCCGGAACCGCGGAAACCCCGGCCGCGCCGATCAGGGGGTTGATTTTATCCCTGGCGAAAAGGTTCATCACCTTGGCAAACAGAACCCCGGTGGCGGTGGCCACGGCGAAGGATACCACCCCCAGAACAAAGATCTTGACCGAACTCTGGTTTAAAAAGACCTGCGCGCTGGTGGAGGCCCCCACGGCCACTCCCAAAAGAATGGTACAGATGTCGATCAAGGCGTTGGCCGCGGTCTTGGCCAGGCGGGTGGTCACCCCCGACTCCTTCAACAGGTTTCCGAAAAACAGCATCCCCAGGAGTGGAATCGCGCCGGGCGCTACCAGGGTGGTGAATACCATCCCGATGATCGGAAAGAGGATTTTCTGCCGGCGGCTCACCTTCCGCCCGGGCTTCATGCGGATTTTACGCTCGGAACGGGTGGTCAGCAAATTCATGATCGGGGGTTGAATAACGGGAACCATGGCCATATAAGAATAGGCGGCAATGGCGATCGGGCCGATCAGGGAGGGGGCCAGTTTTGAAGACAGAAAAATGGCCGTGGGACCGTCGGCCCCCCCGATGATGCCGATGGCGGCCGCGTTGGAGGGAGAAAAACCCAGCTGAAGGGCGGTGATAAAGGTGATAAAAATACCGGTCTGGGCGGCCGCGCCCAGCAGAACGCATTTGGGATTGGACAGCAGGGCGGTAAAATCGGTCATTGCACCCAGTCCCAGGAAGATCAGGGGAGGAAGAAGGCCGCTCTTCACACCGTAATAAATAATCCCCATGACACTGGTACCGGTGGTATTAAAGGCGAACTGGCCGGTGATGGGGTCGATCATGTACACCGAGATCGAATTGAAAATCTGCAGAGGCAGCGGAATATTGCCGATCAGGATCCCGAAACCGATGGGAATCAGCAAAAGAGGCTCGTAATCCCGGGCGATGCCCAGGTACAGGAAAAGGCAGCCCACCACCAGCATGATGAGATTTTTGTAATGCAGGTTGGCAAACCCGGTACTGCTGAGGATCTGGGCCCCGTATCCCTGAATCCGGGCGGCATCGGACTCCCGATAGTCCAGGTTGGCGGCGTTGCTGGTCACCTGGCACACCGCCTTTCCCCGGTAGATACCGACCACCTTGAAAATAGCCGATTCCTTTCCTTCCAGGGTCAGCTTGCCTTTCATCCCGCGCCTGAGTTCTTCCCGACCGGGAAGAGGATCGAGGGTGAAAAAAAGGCGGGGGTCTTCGATCTGATAGCGGACCTGCAACCCATCCTTCCGGATGAAACGGGCGATGTCCCCGTGCCGGTGGTCGGGCTCCAGTTGGAAACGGGATACCGATTCAAAATCGTCCACCCCGATCACCTGGAATTCACCGATGGGCCGGCCGGCCTGATCGAGGATCCGGCCGGTCTGCCCCCGGGCCATCCCCCCCTTGGAACCTGTCATCAGCGTGGCATACCGATCATCGCCGAAATGGATTTTCTCCCGGGAAAAGGAAGGGGGATGGGACCGGCCCCAGGCCGGCGCCGCCAGGATCAGGAAAAGGCTGATCGCGACCCCCCGCTGGATCGTTTTTTTCATGGGATCATCCTTAGAGGGTGCTCATGGGCGAACGGGCGATTTCCATCAGGACGTCCCCCTCCGCCACCGTATCCCCCTGCTTGACGCGGATCCGGGTCACGGTGCCGTCATGGGGAGCCTTGACCTGGTTCTCCATCTTCATGGCTTCCATCACCATCAGTTTCTGCCCGGCCTTCACCGTCTGATTTTCACTGACATGAATCTGGAGAATCAATCCCGGCAGGGGGGCGTTCAGGGCTTCCCCGCCGCCGGTTCCCTGGGCCACCGGCGCCCCGGTGTCCATGGTCTGATTCTGAACGGCGGGGGAAAAATCCGCCGGTTTTTCGACCGGCTGGACGGTCTGAGGCGCGCCGACCAACCCGAAGGATTTCAATTTCACCCGGAACTCCTCCCCGTTTACGGAGACGATCGCTTCTTCAGAGGTCAGGGATTTGATCTCGGCCTGGTAATCCCTGCCGCCGACCTGCAATTCATATTTTCTCATTTTCGGTCTCCCTGGCCGCTCCCTATCGCCCGGATCCCCGGAAGGTGAACCGGGTATCGGCGATACTTTTGCGCAGGCGGGATTCCACTTCCAGAATCGCCGCAATTACCGCCAGTTGTTCAGGCGAAGCCGTTTTTTCCTCGGCCGCCGGGTCGGCCGGCCGTTTCAAGGCCGACGGTCCTTTTGGCTCTCTTTTTCCCGGATGCGCCCAGCGGGAGAAATTGGTGATCAGCAGGATGGTCAGGTTGGTCAGGATCAATCCGCTGAAAACCACACCAATGCCCAGGCCGGTAATGATCAGGGCATCCTTCATATCCATCCGCTCGCTCCTCAGAGGGGGATGTTCCCGTGTTTCTTCACCGGGTTTTTCTGCTTCTTGGATTCCAGCATGGTCAGGGCCTTGATCAGTTTCAACCGGGTATTGGCGGGGACGATCACATCATCGATGTACCCTTTTCCCGCTGCCCGGTAAGGCTGGGCAAAGAGTTCCCGGTATTGATCCGTCAGCTTTTTTTTCAATGATTCCGGATCCGGGGCCTCCTTCAATTCCCGGGCGTAGACGATTTCCACCCCGCCCTCCGGTCCCATCACCGCGATCTCGGCGGTGGGCCAGGCCAGGTTGACATCTCCCCGGATATGCTTGGAATTCATCACACAGTAGGCGCCGCCGTAGGCCTTGCGGGTAATCACGGTCATCCTGGGCACGGTGGCCTCGGCAAAGGCATAGAGAAGCTTGGCGCCGTTGCGGATGATCCCTCCGTATTCCTGCCGGGTACCGGGCATGAATCCCGGTACATCTTCGAACACCACCAGGGGGATATTGAAGGAATCACAAAACCGGACAAACCGGGCTCCCTTGATCGAACCGTTGTTATCCAGGACCCCGGCCATGACCTGGGGCTGGTTGGCCACCACTCCCACCGCCTTTCCGTTCAGGCGGGCGAAGCCCACCACCAGATTGGGGGCAAACCGGGGTTGGATTTCAAAAAAATCGCGCTGGTCCACCACGGTGGTGATGACCTCCTTGATATCGTAGGGCTGGTTGGGATTCTCGGGGACCAGGTAATTCAGGGATTCATCGCAACGATCGATGGGGTCGGTACATTCCACCGCCGGGGTCGTCTCCCGGTGGTTCTGAGGGATGAAAGAGAAAAGCTTCTTCAGCATGGCAAAAGCCTGGTCCTCGTCCCCCGCCACCAGGTGGGCCACCCCGCTGCGGGTGGCATGGACCGTGGCCCCCCCCAGTTCTTCGACGGTCACGTTTTCCCGCGTGACCTGTTTCACCACCTTGGGACCGGTCAGGAACATGTAGGATTTCCGGTCCACCATCAGCACAAAGTCGGTGATCGCCGGGGAATAGACGGCGCCCCCGGCACAGGGTCCCAGGATCAGCGAGAGCTGCGGGATCACGCCGGAATAGAGCACGTTCTGCAAAAAGATATCGGAATACCCCGCCAGGGCATCCACCCCTTCCTGTATCCGGGCACCTCCCGAATCGTTCAGACCGACCACCGGCGCCCCTACCCGGCTGGCCATTTCCATGATCTTGACGATCTTCTCGGCATAGGCCTTGGACAGGGAACCCCCGAAAACGGTGAAATCCTGGGAGAACACAAACACCAGGCGGCCGTCAATGGTTCCGTACCCGGTGATGACCCCGTCGGTCATGATCTTCTGTTCATCCATGCAGAAATCCGGACAGCGGTGGGTGACAAAGATGTCAAATTCCTCAAAGCTGCCGGGATCCAGGAGTTTCTCGATCCTTTCCCGGGCGGTGTATTTACCTTTTTGATGCTGCTTTTCGATCCTGGCTTCTCCCCCGCCCAGCCGGGCCGATTCCTTCTTGTTGGCCAGGTCCAGCAGCTTCTTTTCGATATCCATCGGTTTGCCTCCGGAAAAAACCTCTTATTTCACGGTTCAGAATGCGGTTTGGATGAGCATTTCCACCGGCGGTTCCGGTCAATTGCGGTACCTTCCGTCAAATCCTCTGCCCCGGTCAGATTTTTCATCCAATCAGCACCGGATTTACGGGCCATTATACACCCCCTGCGCGGCTTTGCCAACCGGGATTGTTTAAAAAAAAATAAAAATTCCCGGGGCAGAATCAACCCGCCTTGGCAGTGGATCACCCGCCATCCCGGACCGGTTGCGCCCCGTCCGGGAATGACGCCGGTGGATCGGCCTGCCGGACCCGGTACAAACGCCAGGGGACGGTAGCGGTAACGGGGGCCAGCCGGCGAATCCCGCCGAACCGACGGTGGCCCTTCTCGGTATGGTTGATCAGGATCCAGTCAAAATGCCCGAAGTCCGCGGGTTTCACCCGCTCGGCGAACCATTCCAGGCCCGGGGTCCACCACACCATCCGGGGCACCCGGTACCGGACCAGGCCCGAACCGTGCTCGGCAAAGGAAAAATTGATGTCGGCGCCCTTGAGCACCTGGGCATAGGCCGGGATCTGCAGGAAGGGCCGCCCTTTGATAAACCGGCTTTCCTTGATAAAATCCAGGCCCATCACCCGCTGCCCCGGTGGCATTTTGGCCAGTGCCCGCTCCAGTCCGGTCAGTTCCTGCTGGTTGAATGCCACCCAGTTCAGGGTGGTGATCCCGACAAACAAAATCACCACCGCCCCCGCCCCGACGGTCAGCAGCCGGGGGGGGATACGGGGAAGGGGCAGGAAAAGGAGAAGCATGACCAGACCGCCGGGAAACCAGCGCTGGGCGAAATAGATCGTGTTGAGATATTTCTCGGGACCCAGCAGCGTCAGCAGGAAACAGATGGCAAACCCGGCAAACAGCGGCCAGTGCAGATGGTGCCATTCCCCCCGCCGACGGGTCAGCAAAGCCAGCATGATCCAGAGACCGACCCCCGCCATAACGGCCGGTTCCAGGCCGCCGCGTACGCCTCCCAGCCCCGAATCCACCAGGTAACCGGGTTTCAGCAGCCGCTGCAGGGGAGGGGTAAACCACCGGGCAGCCAGGTCAAACCCGGCGGAGCGACGGGCATCCAGCAGGGAGGGATACCAGGCCGCCGCCACCACCAGCGCCGGGAAAAAGGCCGAAACCCGGTACAGGAAAGAACGCAGGCCGGCGGAACGCAAGAGGCTGTAACCGCTCCAGAAAGCGGCCCCCAGCAGAAACCACAATACGTGACCGGTATAAAGTCCGATGAAAAGAATGGCCATCAACGCCCAGCGGCGTCGATTCCATACCGGGGTAACCTGGGAAATCAGGATCAGGAAAAAGGGAAATCCCACCAGAAAATTCAAAAATCCCCAGTAAAAAGAGAGGTTGAACACCAGGAGACAGGCCAGCATGGCAGGCAGGAGGGAAGAGTGGATCCGGTCCGAAAGCCGGCAGATGGTCAAAACCCAGAAGGAAACGATAATGATCAAGAGGAACCGGCCGGCAGGCAGGGGCGGTAAAAAGAGCTCGATCCCGTACAGCAGATAATATACCAGGTTGTTGGGGGCCAGCCAGTTGACCCGGTAGGGATTCGGATCGCTTTTTGTCGCCTCCCGGAGAAGGTGGATCTGGGCAAGGTGTTGGGGCAGGTCGGTGGCCGGAGGAAAGGCGGTGGTCAGCAGGGGAACCAGCAACAGCAGCAGCAGGCCCAGCACCTTCAGCCCTTTACCGATCCCCTCCGGGCGTCTCCGATCCACCATTTGCCCCCATTATAATCAAATTCCGGGCAAATAGCCACCGCCCCTCCCTATACAAATACCGCGATTTTCGTTATAATATCACAACCTGTTTTTTCAATAGAGGAGAAGAAGTTGGATATCCGCGAGATTCTGAAGAGCAGGGTCATGGTGCTGGACGGCGCCATGGGCAGCCTGATCCAGGTCCATCAACTCCGGGAGGAGGATTACCGGGGCAAGGGTTTTCGCTCGCACCCCCGGCCCCTGGCCGGCAACTACGATCTTCTCAGCCTGACCCGTCCCGATATCATCGCCCGGGTACACGAGGACTATCTGGAAGCCGGGGCGGATATCATCGAAACCAACACCCTCAACGCCAATCGCATTTCCCAGTCCGGGTACCAGCTGGAAGAGTACACCCACCGACTCAATCGACAATCCGCCCGACTTGCCCGGAAGGCCGCCCGCCGTTTCTCCACCCCCCAAAGACCCCGCTTTGTGGCCGGTTCCATCGGGTCCACCAGCAAAACCGGTTCCCTGTCTCCGGATATCAACCGGCCCGCTTATCGGGAGGTAGACTTCGCCACCCTGAAGGATTCCTACCGGCAACAGGTCGACGGCCTTCTGGACGGCGGAGTGGACCTTCTGCTCATCGAAACGGTATACGACCTGGTCAACTGCCGGGCGGCGGTGGCCGCCGCCCGGGAGAGCTTACAGGAACACGGTTTGCATCTGCCCCTGATGGTCTCCATTACCGTCTCTCCCAGCAGCGGCCGGGTCCTCTCCGGGCAGACCCTGGAGGCCTTTTACAACGTGTTTCACGGACAGGATCTGCTTTCCTTCGGCCTGAACTGCTCCTCCGGGAGCCAGGGCCTGGTGCCCTGGGTCCGGGAACTGCATAAATTTTCCTCCTTTTACCTTTCCCTGTACCCCAACGCGGGCGTCCCGGACGAGGAGGGTCGCTACAAAGAGACCCCCCGGGCCATGCGGTCTTACCTGCAGCCCCTTCTCGACGAGGGTTGTCTGAATATCATCGGCGGCTGCTGCGGAACCACTCCGGATCATATCCGCCAGCTGGACCGGGCGGTAAAAACCGCCAGACCCAGGGTGCCGGTCAGCGGGGACCGGACGGTCCGCCTGAGCGGACTGGATCCTCTGAACGTCCGCCCGGACAGCAACCTGGTCAACATCAGTGAACGGACCAACGTCGCCGGTTCCCGGCGGTTTGCCCGGACGATCAAATCCAGAAAATACGACCGGGCCCTGGAAATCGCCCGGAAACAGATAGAAAAAGGCGCCCAGGTTCTGGACATCAACCTGGATGATCCCCTGATTGACAGTGTCGGGCAGCTCCAGCACCTGCTGAAGCTGATACATTCGGAACCGGAAATCGCCCGGGTGCCGGTGATGATCGATTCTTCCGACTGGAAGGTGATCGCCGCCGGCCTGCAATATCTTCCCGGCAAGGGGATCGTGAATTCCATCAGCCTCAAGCAGGGAGAAGGGGATTTTCTTGAGAAGGCTGAGTACATCAAAAACCACGGGGCGGCAGCGGTGGTCATGGCCTTTGACGAAAAGGGCCAGGCGGTGGATTACCGGCACAAGATCGATATCTGCCGGCGCAGTTACCAGCTGCTGACCGAAAGACTGGGCTATCTTCCCCAGGATATCATCCTCGATCCCAACGTGTTGACCATCGGCACCGGAATCCGCGAGCACGCCCACTACGCCCGCGATTACCTGCAGGCCGTCGAGTGGATTTCCCAAAACCTCCCCGGCTGCAGTATCAGCGGCGGGATCAGCAACCTGTCCTTCGCCTTCCGGGGAAACGACCAGCTCCGGGAAGCCATCCACTCGGTCTTTCTCTACCATGCCGTCCGGAGAGGACTGACCATGGCCATCGTCAACGCCGGGAAACTCCCCCTTTACGAAGATATTCACCCCCGGCTGCGAAAGGTTATCACCGACCTGATCTTCAACCGGGATCCCCAAGCCACGGCGAAACTGCTCCAGGAGGCCCGAAACGGACTGGCCGGCGGCGGATCTCCCAGGTCCGAGGAACAGGAGGAATGGCGAAACTCGCCACCCGAAGAACGCCTCCGTTACGCCCTGATACGGGGAAACACACAGCACCTGGAACCGGACCTGGACCAGATGATGAAAAAATATCCGGACCCGGTGCGGATCATCGAAGGACCGGTGATGGATGCGGTCCTGGAGGTGGGACAGTTGTTTGGTTCGGGCCGCATGTTCCTGCCCCAGGTGGTCAAAACCGCCCGGGTCATGAAAATGATGGTGGATTACCTTCGCCCCCATTTCCGGTCAGGGGGGGGAGAATCCCCAAAGGCCGGAAAGATCCTCCTGGCCACCGTGCTGGGAGATGTCCATGATATCGGGAAAAATATCGTGGGAATTATCCTGAAATGCAACAACTTCCGGATCTTCGATTTGGGCGTGGGGGTCCCACCGGGCCGGATCATCCGCTCAGCCCGGGAAAAGGGGGTGGACGTGATCGGCCTGAGCGGCCTCATCAGTCCATCCCTCAACGAGATGGCCGATGTCCTGAAGGAAATGAAAAAACAGCACCTGACCCTCCCGGTTCTGATCGGCGGCGCCGCCACCTCCAAACCCCATACCGCCCTGAAACTTGCCCCCCTGTCCGCCGGACCGGTCATCCATGCCGCCGACGCTTCCGAGGGGGCCCGGTTCAGCGGCCTGCTGATGAACCCGCAGAAGAAAAAAACCTTCCTGAAGAAAATCGGGGAGGAATACCGGGAACTCCGCCGGACCATGACCTCCCGGGCCAATCCGCCGGATCTGGTTCCCCTCCCGGCCGCCGATTCCCGCAAACCCCGCCTCTCCTTCCCCCCCAATATCCAGCCTCCCGGATTCACGGGCAACCGCTGTCTGGGTCCCACCCCCCTTTCAAAGATCCGGGGATATGTGAACTGGACTTCTTTTCTGGGTACCTGGGGATTCAAGGGAACCTATCCGGCGCTGCTGGAGACCGAGCATCAGGGAATCAGCGCCCGACAGCTTTTTGATGAAGCCAACGAAGTACTCGATCGACTTTCGACAGACCGGATCCTTGAGCCGCGGGCGGTGGTCGGTTTTTATCCCGCCCAGTCCGATGAGGAAAACTCCATTCTGGTGTACGGGGCAGACCGGCCCTCCACCCTTCGGTTGACCCTTCCCTGTCTCCGGCAACAGCAGCCAACCGCCGGCAAGTCCCTGCTGTGCCTGTCTGATTTCATCGCTCCCCGCAAGAGCGGGATCATGGATTACATCGGGTTCTATACGGTCTCCTGCAACGATGGCCGGGAACATTACCTGGAGAAAGCCGCCGAGGCCGGAGATTCCTACCAGCGGCTGCTCGTTCAGAAGGTGATCAACGCCCTGACCGAGGCCTACTCCGAGTGGCTGCACCGCGAGGTGCGGCGCGATTTATGGGGATACGCCGCCGGGGAAGATCTGCCGGTCGAGGCCCTGTTCCGCAATCAGTACCGGGGAATCCGACCCGCCCCCGGTTATCCTTCCCTTCCCGACCACACCCTCAAGGCGGATTTCTTTTCCCTGCTCCAGGTCTCCGAACACCTTCACCTCTCCCTGACCCGCAATCACATGATTACCCCCCCCGCCGCCACCACCGGAATCTACCTGGCCCACCCCCGCGCGCGCTATTTCAGTATTCACCGGATCTCCGGGCAACAGTTCCGGAGGTATTGGAAAAAACGAAAGCGGGAGGAAGGGGAACTGCGAAGAGCCCTGGTCCGGGTTTTGTCCTGAATCCATCGCCGGCCGCCCGGTTCAATGAAAAGAATCAACGTCTTCTACCTGACCCTGGCCGCCCTGCTGATGGCGGTGGGTCACGTCGTTCAAAAGGCGGTGATCGAACAGGGGGTCGACCGCACCCTCTTTGCTTTTCTGCGGATCGCCACCGGTTTTCTCATCCTTCTGGCGCTGATCCTGCCCCGGGGGAAAAAACCGGTGCGGCTCCTGCGAAAAAACGCCCGGCACTTTCTGGTCCTCGGGGTGCTCTATTCCGGCTGCGGCATTCTCCTCAAGTTGTGGGGATTGAAACACACCACCGCCACCAACGCTTCCTTCCTGATGTCCCTGTCTTCGGTACATGCCATTCTCTTCGGAGCCCTCGTTCTGGGCGAAAAGGCCAGAAGGAAATTCCATGTGATCGCGGCCGCCATGATCCTGGGGATCTACCTGGTCAGTACCGGGGGAACCCGCCTGATCCCCAGAAAGGGCGACCTGATCATATTCTTTCTGTCCATGCTGATCGGGGGGATGCAGGTATACGGAAAAACCGTTCTCGCCCGGTTATCGGCCCTGGAAGTGGCCTTCGGCCGTTCCCTTTTCGGAGCGGTCTTTCTCGGTCTGCTGGTGGTGTTATTTGCTCCCCGGGGTTTCACCACCATTGACTCCCTCCCCCTGCTGCTGCTGGTGCTGAGTAACGGGTTTCTTTTCAGTTTCGCCATTCTGTTCTTTTATAGGGCCCTTCGGCGGGAAGCGGCCTCCAACTCGGGGATGTTTGCCCTCCTGACACCGGTTTTCACCACCCTTCTGGGATACCTGATACTGAGGGAAGTGCTCAACCCCTTCCAGATTATCGGAGCCGGAATCATTCTGGGAGGATCGTACCTGATCTCCCGCCAGAAAATCACCCGGGGAAAACCCTACTCTCCCTCCCCCTGATCGCTTTTTACCCGGGAAAAATTCTTTTCACCACACATTCCGCTTGCATCTCTTCTCCAGATGGTGTATAATCGGGCCGTAAATAGGGGGATAATTTTACTCACTAACGTTTCCAAAACTTTTCTGAGTTTCCAATTTTCTCATTTATTTACCAATTCAGACAGGAGGTACACTGTTATGGCCAAAGGAACAGTCAAATGGTTCAGCGCCCAGAAGGGTTACGGTTTCATCGAAGTGACCGGTGAGGACAAAGAGATCTTTGCTCATCATACCGATATCCAGGGAACCGGATTCAAGTCATTGCAAGAGGGTGAAGAAGTTGAATTCGATATCAAAAGCACCCCCAAAGGTGAACAGGCGGCCAATATCGTAAAAATCGGATAGTCCCCCAACCCACCCAATTTCATAACCGCCCGGGGAAGGAACCCGTTTCCGGAACCGGGCTTTTTTTTTTGCCGGTCGACACCGGCTCTCTCTCCCCCTTCCCCAAATAACTTGTTCTATTTTGTCCCGCAGTGGGGTATAATGGAAAATTCCGGACCCAGAGATGAACCTGGCAGCGATCGATATCCTGGTATTTTCCCTGTACATCCTTTCCATCCTTTTCCTGGGCCTCTGGGTATCCAGGGAAAAAAAGGGACACCAGAAGAACTCCAGCGATTACTTCCTCGCCAGCCGGGCCCTTCCCTGGTGGGCCATCGGGGCCTCCCTGATCGCCTCCAATATCTCCGCCGAACAGGTGATCGGCATGTCCGGTTCCGGTTTTGCCATCGGGCTGGCCATCGCTTCCTACGAATGGATGTCGGCCCTGACCCTGATCATCGTGGCCAAGTATTTTCTTCCCGTTTTTCTAAAGAAAAAGATTTTCACCATGCCCCAGTTCCTGGAGTACCGGTACAACCGGAATGTACGGACCAGTCTGGCGGTCTTCTGGCTGCTGGTATACGTGTTCATCAACCTGACCTCGGTCCTCTACCTGGGAGCCCTGGCCCTCAAAACCCTGATGAACCTTCCCCTGATTTACGGGGTAATCGGCCTGGCCCTGTTTTCATCTCTGTACACGATTTACGGCGGGCTGAAGGCCGTGGCCTGGACCGATGTTCTGCAGGTCACCATCCTGATCCTGGGAGGATTGCTGACCTGTGTCCTGGCCCTGAAGGCGATCGGCGCGGGGGATGGGATATGGGCGGGCCTGACCACCCTGGTCAATGACCTGCCGGACAAGTTTACCATGATCCTGAAACCGGGCCAGATCCTGATCCCCCAGACCGGCGGCGGGGTTCGGGATGCCTTCCAGGACCTGCCGGGTCTTTCGGTACTGCTGGGCGGCATGTGGATCGCCAACCTTTTCTACTGGGGCTGCAACCAGTACATTACCCAGCGGGCCCTGGCGGCCCGGGATATCCGTCAGGCACGTTCCGGGTTGGCCTTTGCCGGCTACCTGAAACTGCTGATGCCCCTGCTGGTGGTCATTCCCGGAATCGCGGCTTATTACCTGGTGCAGCACCCGGCCCTGATCCCGGCCGGGGCCGAACCGCTGGTGACCAAGCCGGACAACGCCTATCCCTGGCTGCTGAACACCTTCATCCCCAGCGGGTTGAAGGGCCTGGCCTTCGCCGCTCTGATCGCCGCCATCGTGTCCTCGCTCAGTTCCATGGTCAACAGCACCGCCACCCTTTTTTCCATGGACATTTACAAGCAGATCATCCACAAGAAGGCCTCCGAGCGGCAACTGGTCCGGACCGGCCGCATCGCCAGCCTGGTGGCGCTGGTGATTGCCATCACCATCGCCCCGCAACTCTCCTCCCTTGACCAGGCCTTTCAGTACATTCAGGAATTCACCGGTTTTTTCAGTCCCGGCATTTTCTGTATTTTCCTGTACGGCCTCTTCTGGAAAAAGACCCGTTCCAAAGCCGCCCTCTGGGGAGCGGTGATCTCCCTGCCCCTGTCGGTATTGTTCAAATACATCACCCCCCGGCTACCCTTCATGGACCGGATGGGCCTGGTATTCCTGATCTGTTCCGTATTTGTGATCCTGATGTCCTCCTTTTTGCTCTCCACCTTCCGGCAGATGGGAATCGCTGTCCTGGCCGGTATCGGTACCATCCTCGCCCTTTCCCGGCTGCTGCCTCAGATGACTTTTCAGCACCAGGCATACCTGGGGATTTTTATTGCCACCGCCGTTTTTTGCCTGCTGTTCCGGGGATCCCCGCCGGTACCCGACGCTCCCAAGGCCATTCGAATCGACCGGGCCATGTTTTCCACTTCCCGCGGGTTCAACCTGCTGGCCCTGGGGATCATGGTCATCCTGGTCCTGCTGTACGTTACCTTCTGGTAGGGAGATCGGGACATGCTCCATCCGCTGAACCACGTCTATTCCCCCGGGGATCTGATATCCCGCGTGGCGGATCTTGACCGGCTTACCCGTCGCCTGTCCCGTCCGGGCCGGGAAGTCACCTGGTTTTCCGCGCCGGGCCGGGTGGAACTGATCGGCAATCACACCGACCACAACGGGGGACAGGTGCTGGCCGCCTCCGTCCAGCTGGATTCCCTGGCCGCCGCCGTGCCGCTCGACAACCAAAAGGTCCAGGTGGCCTCCGAGGGATTCTCACCGGTGGAAATCAACTGTAGGGACCTGGCCCCGCGGGAGAGGGAAAAGGGCACCTCCGCAGCCCTGGTCCGCGGAATCCTGGCCTATTTCAAAAAACAGGGGTACCGGGTCGGGGGACTGCAGGCCGCCGTCTCCAGCCGGGTATCTCCGGGATCCGGTTTAAGCTCATCGGCTTCTTTCCAAGCGTTGATCGCCGGTTTTCTCAACCGGTTTTACCACCGGGGGAAGCTCCCCGGGCTCGAATTGGCCCGGGCGGGCCAGTTTGCCGAGAACCGTTATTTCGGCAAACCCTGCGGATTGATGGACCAGCTGGCCTGCATTACCGGCGGCCTGGCGCAGATTGATTTTCGAAACCCCGCCGCCCCCCGGATCCGACCCGTCGATTTCTCTTTTGAAAAACACGGATTCTCGCTCATGATCCTCAACACCGGCGGGAATCACGTCGATCTCACGGGGGAATACGCCACCATCCCCCGGGAGATGAAGGCGGTGGCCGCCGAATTCAAGGCCCGCAACCTCCGGGAAGTGCGGCCGGCGGCATTTCACCAAAAACTCCCCCAACTCCGGGAACGATGCGCCGATCGGCCTCTCTTGCGCAGCCTCCACTTTTTTGCCGAGAACCGTCGGGTTCGCCGGGTGGTGACCCTGATGAAGGAAGGAGCGATCGGGGAAATTTTGCCGGTGGTCCAGGCCTCCGGGGATTCCTCCTGGAAATTGCTGCAAAACATCTACCCCGGGGAAATGAGGGAACATCAACCCCTGGCCCTGGCCCTGGCCCTGGCCCAAGAATTCTTCGACCGGGAAGGCAGCGGCGCCTGCCGGGTGCATGGCGGGGGCTTTGCCGGCACCGTTCTCATCCTGCTTCCCCGGGCTCTGAGCGAAAAATTCATCCGCCGGATGGAAGGGATCTTTTCCCCGGGATGCTGCACCGCCCTTACCATCCGGCGGCCGGGACTGGTCACCCTGGCCGGGGAAAACTCTGCCTCATGACTCTTTTATTCCCGATCTCAATGGCCATGACGGCCTACTTTTGTCTGTCTCTGGGATTTATCCTGATGAAGGCCGGGATCGGCTGGTTGCGCCGGGGTAAGACGAAGGATCTGGCCTATTACCGTCTCCTGGCCCTGTGGGTGGTGGGACTGATCATCACCAATATTTACGGAGTTCCCAGCGCCCTGGCCCTTCGCCATCTGCCCGCCCACCTGGTTTCGGTTTTTGCCGGCTGGGGCATCGTGGTGCTGTTGATTCTCTCCCGTCTGATCCTGAGGGAAAAGATCTACCGCTCGGATTTCATCTACTCGCTGCTGATCATGGTCGGCATTTTTTTTCTTCATTTGCACCGGACGGATCTGCCGGATCGCGGGTTTTCCCTTTCCGGCCTGATCGTTTTCGGACTGATCCCGGTCGGCTTGTTTGTGATCGGCTTTTTGAAAATATTCCCGCCCCCGTTGAAAACCGCTGTGATGGGATCCGTTTCCGGCCTGTCCGCCGGGGTGATGATCGTGGCCCTGCGGATCCTGGTTCAGATTTACCACTACCAGGTAGGCAGGTATTTTTCTTCCCCCTTCGCCTACCTGTACATCGGGGCCGCCCTGTTGTCCTTCACCGCCCTCCAGCTGGCCTTCAAATCCGGGCCCATGATGATCACCGGACCCGCCCAGTACTCCACCACCATCGTCTATCCCCTGATCGCCGCCTGGCTGGTGTTTCACCAGGATCTGCATCTTCTGCCGGTTTCGGCGGTTTTACTGATCATGATCTGCGTCATCCTGATCCTGAAAAAACGGTAACCGGGAAAAATCCACCCCGGGCCGTCGATCAGCGCAAAAGACAGTTGAACAGCAGTTTAAAGGTGCCGTGGGTCTGGCACCGGTGCTGGGGGCGAAAACCGATCAGTACCACCTCCCCCTTCCCCACCGTTGCCCGGACCATGGCGGCCATGCCGCCGATTTTTTCTTCCCCGATCAACCAACCGCTCTGCAGAATTTCCTTTTCCCGGTAACGGCCCACGGTGACGTAGTCACGGTTACGGGAACCCGGCCTAATCCGGAACACCGGGCTGTCGTAGAAGAGCACCAGCGCCTCCTCCGGCATTCCGTAAGCCAGGGGATCGCCGGGATCGAAATTCACCTTCAGGGTGGAGCCGGGGCAGAAAAATTCCCCGGCGGAAAAATCCGCGGTGACGTCGGTCACCTGCAGATCGAGTTCCTCGATGGCGAAGTTGCAGGCCCCGCCGAAGGCCACCAGGCATCCGCCCGACCGCACGAAGGTCACCAGGTTCTCAATGCCCCGGGCGGAAATCGCGCTCCGGTATTCCGCCGGTATATCGGTGGGAATCCATCGCCGGTACCGCTCCGGGATCACCCCTTTGATCAGGGCCGGCAGGTCATGGGGAAAGACCAGGGTGTCATATCTTCTGTTGAGCTGTCCCCGGTCGATCTCCCCGCCCCGCACCGACCGGTAGGGAAAATCGAACTGTTCCAGGGTCAGCCGGGTCCAGCCTTCGTCCATGTTCCCGCCGTAATAGCGCCGGAACAATCCCAGCCGGGACCTTTGGACCGGTTTTTCCGTCGACGGGTGTTCCCCGGGCAGGGTGTCAAAGGTGACGCCGCAGGCATCGGCCGTCTCCGCCAACAGGGAATATTCAGCCCGGTGGATCACAAAGTCGCCCGTCTTTCCCTTTCCGGCCGGCTCATGCAACCGAAACACCTTCACTCCCCGATCGATCAGAAGGTTGACCGCGCGGTAACTGTCGTTGCGCCGGCCGTCCAGAACCCACGGGCCCTCGGCGCTTTTCACCTCTCCTGCCGGCAGGTCCGCCGCGGTGACCCGGGGAAAGTCGATGAACCCTTCAATCCGCACCGGATCCACCCGAACCCCCATGAATTCATGCATGGTGTGGGTGGCCAGGTCATAGGGCTCGAGGGGATGACCCGACGGCGCCCGGGTCCAGCGGTTGTCCGAATAGCGGGTCTGCATCAAGAGGTTGCGGATCAACCCCATTTTGGGCTGGCCCATCGGGATTACCCAGGATCCCGGCGGGTACTTCCTCTCTCCCATCATCCGGGAATCCGCCAGGCGGTGAATTTTCACTCCCGACTGCAGGAGGATCCGGATCATTCCGGCCGCGGTGCCCCTATCATGCTGCGCGGAGGGGATCACCAGGACGTTGGCCGGGGCGGCGGCTCCCCTTTCTGTCTGATGACGGGCTTTGAGGATCGCGTTTTCAAGGATGATCCGGCGGTTCTTGGCAGCATGGTCCAGAAGGGCCAGGGCGGCGGTTTTCTTCTGGGCCACGATATCCGCCAGCCGCCACCATCCCCCCGGCCAGGGGCTGGGGAAATTGGACTGGGCTTCGTACTCGGGAAACTGCCGGCTGTCCGCCCGCAGCTGGTCGGGATGGATATAGATCGGGGTGGCCAGCCGGGCGCTGGCGGACTCGGTCAGCATCCCGGCGATGTTGTGGAAGGGGGTGATCCAGTGCCAGCCGAAATGACCCCACCCGGGAAACATGGCATCGTTGATCACCCCCTCAAATCCCTCCTGCTCCAGCCGGGTGGCGATATGGGACCCGTACCAGCTGATCTCCCGCCAGACCAGGGGATCGGCGTAGGGACGGATCGGTTCGCAGTAGGGCGGCACGTAAAACCGGGGACCGTAACTGCCCATCTGGTGGTGATCTATATAAGCCTGGGGAGGCCAGTCGAGGTAGAGGATTCGGGCGGCATACCGGGACTCCACCAGGTTTAAAAAATCCCCGTCCCGGTTGTTGTCGTGGCCGGCATAGGGATGGTAGAGCCAGGGAAGGCTGATCCCCTCGTGGGCGGTCCCCCGGGTTTTGCGGTACCAGTCGGTCACCATGACCTGTCCGTCGGGATTGAAACAGGGAATCATGAAAAAAAGCACCTCCTCCAGGATCCGCCGGGTGGCGGGATCATCGCGGCTCAGCAGGTGAAAGGCCAGTTCCGGGGTCATCTGGGTGCCCCCCACCTCGGTGGCGTGCAGGCCCATGGACTGGCAGATCACCGCCCGGCCCTCTTCCACCAGGGCGGAGAGTTCGCTTTCCGGGACCTCCCCGGGATCGGTGATTGCATGGTTGATCTTCTGGAGCGCATCCAGGCGGGCGAGGTTTTCAGGCGCGGAGATGATCAGCACCAGGAAGGGATTTCCCATTCCGGTGTTCCCCATGTCCAGCACCTTCAGCCGGGGGCTCTCCTTTTCCAGCCGGACAAAATATTCCACCATCCGGTCCCAGCGGGCCAGCTGGCGGTCCGCCCCCATGGGAAACCCGAAGAATGTTTCCGGATCGGTAATCCGGGACCGGGCGAATCCCCCCTGGAGCATCCCGGCCAGCAGAATGCCCAGGCAGCACAATATCCTCCATCCTCTCTCCACTCGACGATGATCCCGTTGCATGGCAATCCTCCTTTTGCTTATTCCCGGGAATTCCGGCTTACCGCTGGAACACTTCCCGTTCATCCTTGAGGTATTTCATCAGCATGGCGCCCAGGGTCAGGGAATCGGACCGGAAGGGAACCGCCAGCTCCACGATCTGATAATTGACGGCGATGAAATTCTTGTCCCGGTAGAGGATGGCGTAATCTTTTTTATCCTCACCGGATTTGTACCGCACCCGGAAAATCGTGGTGTTGCTGGTATTGATAAAGCCGTAGCTGCCCTTGGGCTGGGTCAACTCCCCGCTGGAGGGCATGTGAATATCGGCGATGATGACCAGAAATTCATCGGACACCACCCCGGTGACCAGCTCATAGCGTTGCAGGTCCCCCCGCCGCTCGGCGGTCCGCTTGTGCACCGAATCGGTTCTCAGCTGCCCGGCGTCGCTGATATCGTCGGTGATGAAAAAGATGTTGTCCAGGCTGAATTCAAACCGCCTGTACTGGGCCACCGGCTTGCTGCTTTTGGTGAAGGCCGGCAGGTATATGAAAGTCTGGTCGTTGATCAGGATATTTTTACTGGAATAAATTCTCTTGCTGGCCTGCTTGATGTAATCCAGGATCCGGATATTTTTTTCCTGCAGGGACAGCCGCACCACGTAATCCTTGCGGGCGGCATGGAAGATGATGTTACGAACCGTTTCGGCGTTTTCGCTCATGTCCGGCCTCCCCGGGCTCCCGATTCCGGCACCCGATCCCAGACCTTACCAGAACGAAAAAAAATTATCAAGAACCCGGGCGGAAAACCGGTGGGCCGGGCCTGAGAATTTCCGTGAAATGATCAGCCTTTACGAACAAACGCCTTAGCTCTTCAAGAACAATATTTTCCTTGTTTATGGAATAGATGGTGAGATTGGCTTTTTCCTGCTTTTTAACAAGGCTTATGCTCAACAGGTTCTCAAGCTCTTCACCAACATACCTTGGTGATATGTTGATAAGGCGGGCTATCTCTCTCAGATGATACTCCCTGTCCTGGTTGAACATGAGCAAAGAGAGTATCCTTATCCTTGTCCTTGACGTGAACAATGCCCCAAGCATCTTGTTTACCTATTATCTACAATCGTAGATAAAAAGTATACATTTATAAATATTTCTAAAAAACCAGCTAAAACAACACAAAGCAAAGAAAAAAAGAACGCCATGGTAAAAAAAAGTTTCTAGTCTAGCATGGTATAGATGTACCTGAGAGTGAAGCCCCTGCCATGAGCAGCCAGAAAGCTTTTAGTATTGCCGGCTAAGTTGTTGAAATCACCCTGATGCTCTGTGAACTCAGAGTCAAGCTTTTGAATCACACCAATCTCTATCTGCCCAGGAACATTGCTGTTTCTGGTAGAGAAGCCAACAACAGCATCATAACTGCCAGAAGTGACAAAGTTGACTTTTCCTATCCTGACACCTGAGCCAGGATGCATAAGCTCATAGTCATATTCATCCATCTTATCTCTTATCTGTTGTTCTCCATCTGCAGGCACATTTGCCCCTGCCTGGTTCTTGTACCGGAAAGTATGGGTCCTCTTGCCCTTGAACAATTCCATGTATGGTATTTGTTGGTTGATTGCCGCGTAGAAAGACGCGTCCTTAGGATAAGCAAAGACAATATAGTCTTTTCCGTCTTGTGGAGCAAATGCAATTGCTTCCCCGCTTCTTGTCATGCCGACCCTGCTTTCCAGTTCGCCGCTTTTCACAGTGAAAACCGACATGTTCTGTCCGTTGTAGTTGGCTGAGAATTCTGATGGGCTGATGAAGTATGTGCTTCCGATGCTTTCTGTGAGTTCTGCTGTGAGGTCTTTTATTTGCCCTCCGTTGATAGAGTAGACTGCTCCTGTGCAGTGCCCCGGCGGGTCCTCCGCTTCGCTGCCGGTCGGGCAGTTGAGGGTAAAAAGCAGGGCCAGAACGATTACGGTTACCGCCGAAAAGAGTTGAATCCCCCCGGCCGCGTGTCGATGGTAGCGTGGTCTGTCTGTCATCTTCGCTCCCTTCCCCCCGGCTTTG
>Ga0180433_10001409_pt1 | contig 40190 bp, 34 predicted proteins | sample SS_ome_8_FD_132980 | JGI IMG/M metagenome (GOLD analysis project Ga0180433, IMG submission 132980) | Hypersaline lake sediment archaeal communities from the Salton Sea, California, USA - SS_1_D_1 metaG | ecosystem: Environmental > Aquatic > Non-marine Saline and Alkaline > Hypersaline >... | reverse complement strand
GCGCCCTGGGCTGTATTATTACGCCCCTTCGGGGCTTTTTTATTTGGCTATCACTTTCTCCCCCAGGGCTGCGCCCTGGGCTGTATTATTACGCCCCTTCGGGGCTTTGACTTATCCGCTTATTAAAACCTGATAACAATTTCAACTTTCCAATCAACATAGCGCTTTACCAAATGCTTATTGCATATGCCGCCAATTCAATTTTGCCCTGAAAGGGCGAATACATTATAGCCCAGGGCAACGCCCTGGGTAATGTAGATCTACACATTATAAAGCCCTGAAAGGGCGAAACAATCATAATCCACCCGATTATTTGCTTAGCCCCAAACATACTCTTCATCGTATTAAACTTTGTACTTATCCAAAAATTTTCTGAACTCATCCTTAAATGAAACTCTGCGATGATGTTCCTCCTGGTCTGTAATATACCGCCTTACCGACTCAACATTAGATTGACTTACGGAAAAAATACCATAGCCATTTTGCCATTGAAAAGAATTAAGTCCGGGTGCTTGAGTCTTTATCCACTTTGAAGAACCGGTTTTGACCTTTTCAACAATTTCACAGGGAGCGTGATTCTTCGATAACAGACATAATATATGAACGTGATCCTCGACACCATTGATAATTATAGCCTTGGAATCCAGTTTGTTCAGGATACCGGCCATATAGGCGAACAGACCCGGCCTTATATCTTCCGACAAATACGGAGCATGATTCTTAGTGCTGAATACAATATGAACGATTATCTTGGCAAGAGATTGCGGCATTATCAATTTCTATTCTTATTATGTCGCCCCTGCGGGGCTTCGATTTATTTGTACATCGTTGTCACTTTCTCCCCCAGGGCTGCGCCCCGGGTATTTTAGGCCCACACATCATAAAGCCCTGAAAGGGCGACACAAACATAATCCATAGAACAATGCTCTATAACTTCTATAACTCAAGTTCGCCCCGCAGGTAGTTTTTTAACTGGTCGGTCGCAACCCGCACCTGTTCCATCGAGTCGCGCTGGCGAACAGTTACGGTGCTGTCTTCAATTGTCTGGCCGTCAACGGTTATACAAAACGGTGTGCCCGCCTCGTCCTGCCTGCGATAACGCCTGCCCACCGCGCCCTTTTCATCATAAAAACATGTAAAGTGGCCCTTCAAGTCATCATAAATCTTAACTGCAATTTCCGGCATCCCGTCCTTTTTCACCAACGGAAAGACCGCAACCTTCGTAGGGGCAAGGGAATGATGGAACCGCAAAAGATTTCGCGTCTCGCCCCGCACCTCTTCTTCATCATAAGCATCAACGAGAAACGCCAGCGCACTTCTGTCGATGCCGGCACTCGGCTCGATTACATAAGGAATATAGCGTTTCTTTGTCTGGTCGTCGAAATATGATAATGGGCCTTTGTGATAATTGTCTGCTTCTGAATTCAGTTCGATTTGCGAAAGGTCCCCTTTTTTCTCAAACCAGCTATTAAGCGTCCTCATCCCCCGCTGGTGCTGGCGAAGGTCGAAATCGGTACGGTTGGCGATGCCCTCCAGCTCCTGCCAGTCGCCCGAACCGAATGGGAAACGATATTCTACATCCACGCAGGCCTTTGCATAGTGCGCCAGTTCATCTAAATCATGCTCGCGAAAACGCAGATTTTCCTTCTTAATACCCAAACTCAAGTACCATTCAAATCGCTGCTGTCTCCAGTGCTCATACCACTCATCGTCCGTACCCGGCTCACAGAAAAACTCCAACTCGGCCTGCTCGAACTCGCGCGTTCGAAAGATAAAAGCCTTTGTGGTAACCTCGTTGCGGAAGCTCTTTCCTATTTGAGCGATGCCGAAGGGAATCCTGACCCTTGTAGAATCGAGGACATTGCGGAAGTTTGCAAAAATCCCCTGCGCCGTCTCAGGCCGAAGAAAAAGTCTCATCGTATCATCCACATTAGCCCCCATCTGCGTCTCGAACATCAACCGAAAAGCCATCGGCTCTGTAAATTGCCCAACCTGACCGCAGTTTGGACACACCTTTTTATCAAGCGCAGCCGCATCGGTCATCGCCGTTTCCACCGGCACATGTTCGGTATGCTCTTCGGCGCCGCTGGTTAGGTGGTCCACTCTGCTGCGCGTGTTACATTTCTTGCATTCGACAATGACGTCGGCGAACTTGTCCGCATGGCCGGACGCCTTCCATACCAACGGGTGCATCAGGATACTGCTATCCAGGCCCACCACGTCATCGCGCATCTGCACAACACTATTCCACCAGGCAGCCCGTACATTGCGCTTAAGCTCCACCCCCAACGGCCCGTAGTCATAGCAACTGGCAAGACCGCCGTATATCTCGCTGGACTGAAATATGAACCCTCTTCGTTTACAAAGCGATACAATATCATCAAGTTTCGTAATCTTTGCCATAACAGATTCCTAAAAACATATCAATTCATCATAAAACACCTATTATATGTTAAGATATTGTGATTACAAGACTCAGATAAATATCATTCATAAAAGATGTTGAATCTTTTAACCGCTAAATATATATTAAAAACCGGACGATATTAATGGATAGTCCGATTCGGCTTAATGATGCTGAAAATCTTAAGGGATGTATCATGTTGGCTAAAATCATCAAATTCCTCACTACCGATATATGGCGACTGCGTCTGAAGAACTATCCACCCAGCAAGTCATTTTTAATCAGACAACTGCGGGTCATTGTTCTGTCAATACGCGGTTACGCCGAGGACAAATGTAAATTCAGGGCATCGGCACTTACTTTTTTCACGCTGCTTTCAATTGTTCCGGTAATTGCGATGATGTTCGGCATCGCCAAGGGCTTCGGACTGCAGGAGAAGGTCAAGGCCCAGATACTCGATAAAATGCAGGGCCAGGAAGAAATCGCCCAGCGGCTAATCGAGTTTTCAAATTCCCTCCTTGAAAATGCCAAGGGCGGATTCATCGCCGGAATAGGTGTGGCGTTTCTGCTCTGGGCGGTGATTAAGCTGCTCAGCAACATCGAAAATTCATTCAACGACATCTGGGGCATAAAGAAGGGAAGGAGTATCGGGAGAAAGTTCAGCGATTACCTCTCATTGATGCTCATTTGTCCGATATTGCTCGTTATGTCCGGCAGCGCAACGGTGATTGTCAGCACGCAAATCAGCCAGCTTATTGTCAAACTGCCTTTGCACCCTTCCATAAGCGCTTCAATACTAACGGTCCTCAAGCTCCTTCCTTATTGCACTATATGGGTAATATTTTCCTTTGTCTTCATCTTTATGCCAAACACAAAGGTCAACTGGACCTCCGGTATTTTAGCCGGTATAGTCGCAGGTTCAATGTTTCAACTCATCCAGTCGATATACATCAACTTCCAGGTCGGACTGACGAAATACAACGCTGTTTACGGAAGCTTCGCGGCCCTGCCTTTTTTCCTGCTGTGGCTGCAGATAAGCTGGCTGGTGGTGCTCTTCGGTGCGGAGATTTCTTTTGCGCACCAAAATGTCGATACCTACGAGTTCGAGCCGGACTGCCTCAACGTCAGCCAAAAGTACAAGCGGAAGCTTTCGCTTTTGATAACACATTTATTAGTTAAGAATTTTTGCAGTTGCAGCCGGCCTTTGCAAGCCGATGAGATTTCACAACAATTAGAGATTCCCGTCCGTCTGGTCAGGCAAATCCTCTTCGAACTGGTAGAGAGCGGGATTCTAAGCGAAGTCAAACAAGAACAGGACCGACAGGTCGCTTACCAACCCGGGTGTGATGTGGACGTGCTTACCGTAAAACACGTTATTGATGCACTCGAAGCACGCGGCAACGCCGGAATACCTGTACTCGATTCGAACGAATTAGCAAAACTCTCCGAATGCCTGGAGACATTCAGCAAAGAATTGAACGAATCGCCGGCAAATATTGCATTGAAGGATATCTAAATGATCGGTCAAAGTATGAGCCGGAGCCACTGGGATAAAATCGCTCCCTGTTATGACAGCGAGATATTCGACGTCCTGGCCAACGACTCCAACGATACCGTCTTGTCGTACATTTCGCGTTTTGCATCGAAAAAATCGGTTGCAGGCGACTTCGGCTGTGGCACAGGCAAATTCCTACCGACCTTATCAAAACAGTTCCGGCTCGTTCACGCGACTGATATCTCCGGCGAATGCCTGAAGATTGCGCGTCAAAGATGCAGTAAGCTGCAAAATATAGAATATCAGAGGGTAAATATTGCGGACGACTCGGCCAGGCTCGCAAAGGTTGACTTTGCACTAAGCGTAAACGTGGCTATTATGGCGTGTCGGCGGACTCTGGCAGGAATCCTTAAAAAAATCTCCGAAAGCCTCAGGCCCGGCGGATATTTTGTACTGGTAGTCCCCTCTCTCGAATCGATGCTGTTCGCAGAGTTCAGGCTTATTCAATGGAACTTAAAAAGCGGGATGACACACGACCAGGCAATATCGGCAAGCGTCGAAGAGGCCGAAGGTTCGCTGGATCTGCGACTCCAAGAGGGGCTTGTTGATATAGACGGTGTCGCAACGAAGCATTACCTCAAAGAAGAATTAATTGTCCTGCTTAAGGAACTTCAATTTGATATAGATGCGATTGAAAAGGTCAAATACGACTGGTCAACCGAGTTTGCCGACCCGCCCGGCTGGATGAAAGAGCCGTACCCCTGGGACTGGCTCATTGTCTCAAAAAAGCAGAAGGCATAAAGCCAGCATTCAAAGCAACCTTTCGGGATTAAAAGCACCTCTTCAGATCTTTTTTTCTGCAGGGTTTTTTATCACACCTGTAGCAGATTTCATTGCGCAGGTAACCACCGTTGAAATGTTCACGAATGTTTTCAAGAGTGGTATTTGCAATGTTCGCTAACGCCTCTTTCGTAAAAAAGCCCTGGTGCGACGTGATAATCACATTTGGGAAAGTCAAAAGCCTGGCTAACACATCATCGCTTATCATGGACATGGAAAAGTCCTCGAAGAAATACTCGCTCTCTTCTTCATATACATCAAGACCCGCAGAACCTATCTTGCCGCTCTTTAAGCCCTCTATCAGAGCCTCGGTCTTTATCAGCTTGCCCCTGCCCGTATTTATTAGCATCACACCGTCTTTCATCTCGGAAATTACGGATTTATCAATCATATGATGAGTCTGCGGCGTCAGCGGGCAGTGCAGCGTAATAATATCAGATAATCTGTACAGTTCGTCAATCGCAGCATATCGAATACCGGCCTGGTCTGCAAAAGCCTGGTCGGGCTCCGGGTCAAAGGCGATAACATCCATTCCGAAGCCCTTCAGGATTGAAACGACACACCTGCCTATTTTGCCCGTCCCGATGACACCGGCGGTTTTGCCCCTCATATCAAAACCCAACAATCCGTTGATAGAAAAATTGCCGTCCCGCACACGGTAATAGGCCTTGTGTATCTTTCTGTTCAGTGTAAGCATCAATCCGACACAGTGCTCGGCAACAGCATAGGGGGAATACGCCGGAACCCTCACGACATGAAGATTCCCGTAAGCGCCCTTAAGGTCCACATTGTTGTAACCGGCACACCTCAAAGCTATCAGGCCGACGCCGCCGGCTTTGAGGATTTTGATAGTCTCGGCATCTATCACATCGTTCACAAACCCGCAGATAACCGGATACCCCTTTGCAAAAAGAGCCGTCTCTTTGTCCAACCGCCCGTCATAATAGGTAATATCAAAGCTGAACTCGCCGTTCGCCTCATCGAAGAACCGCCTGTCGTAGGGCTTTGTATCGTAAAACAGGATTCTGTGATTATCGTCCATCCGGAAAAACCTTATTTGCCCCAATCAAAAGAAACCGTAAAAAATATCTTACCGTTACAGATATTCTACGTCCAGCCGATTTTTCTGGTTCTATCAAATAAAATCGCAGAGGACCCCGAATAGTCGGGATTTCGCTTCGCTCAACGGAGGACAGACCAAACAGAAGCCTGCCGGCGCAAGCCGACGGATAGAAAATGCAGGAACGATGAGAGAAAAGCCTTGTAGATCTCATTCTCAGAGCCACCCTGTCATTCTCAGCGCAGCGAAGAATCTCAATCCTTCGATGGTGTCATTCCGGGCTTGACCCGGAATCCAGAACCTAAAAGACTGGATTCCCGCTTTCGCGGGAATGACAAATGTGTACAGGAGATTCTTCACTCCACTTCATTTCGTCCAGAATGACAATTTTCATAAGTTTTCTACACAGCAATCCCATTAGAAAGAAATTGGAGAAAAGACCAAACAAAAGCCTGCCGGCGCAAGCCGGCGGACAAAAAAGAGGAAAGAAAAACCTTTCCGATTTGCAGAATACTTTTTATAATATCCTTGTCAGTGAATAAAATTTTCCACATGGGCAGACAAGCTGCCCATCCTACCTCTGACATCAATTCCAGTTAATTAGAGCCGGTTACTCTCCGTGTCATGCCGGACTTGATCCGGCATCCAGAAAACTTACGATGTTTTTAGGAGGCCGCATATCGGTCCTTTTTAACTGGAATTATTATTACCGGTGGTATAAAATTCCCGCATGGGCAGACAAGATGACTATTCTACAAAGTTGTATAAAAAAATTCATAAGACGAAGTACAAATGTCTAAAAAAACAACAAAAGCTTCTCGTACACATCATGCTTTTTTCTCAAAATTAAGAGCAGCTAAACAACAGGTTAACTCGAAAATGAAAGACCGGATGAACCAACTTCAACTGGAGCGAAGAAAGCCAACTTTTATGAACCGGCTTTATAGGCTTCTTATATTTCTGAACAAATTGTCCATCTATCCATATTTTAAGGCTTCAGACCCCAATGATAACTCCCTCGAGATCGAAGAGTGCTACGCTGGACTCTTCCTGCTGCTTTCGCTCTACTTTGTTTTCTTCGGTCCGTTCCTGTGGAATTCTCTTTGTATGTGCCTGGAATTCCTATGTGGCTCTATGCATTGGTTTTCCAAAGTTTTCCTTTTTCCTCCAGTAGTTTTTTCTGTGTATAGGATTATCGATTTGCTTGTGGCTCATTTGACAATACTTTTTATTCAAAGTGAAGCAAACATTGATGGAACACGTGATGGTTTTATAAGGATACGGCATCCTCAAAGGTGGGTTGCCTTTCTCTCCGTTGATCTTTTACAAATTGTTTTATCATTTGCAACAATTTATTGGGTAATGGATGCTTTTTTTAGCTCAAGCTGTATGAAACCATTTAATAAACACTTCTATACAACAACTTTTCCAATGACGAATTGGTGGGAGTCTTTCAGGATAGGCGTTAATGCTTTTTATTTTAGTTTGGTTACAATTGCGACATTAGGCTCTGGAGACTTCTATCCGACTACAACTTTGGGGCGCCTTGTAGTTTCATTTGAGATTCTAATTGGAATATTTTTCTTGTTTTTCGTGTTTGTCATCGCCGTGCCTACAATAAAAACAACAAACACTTTGGGCAAAAAATGGAAGTAGTAGAGGTAGGATGGGCAAAAAATTTGCCCATGCGGATGATTATCACCGTCTTACGTTTCGTTCGTTTCTTCTTTAATTTGATTTAAAAGATTAATCGCCTTGATGGGTGTCAGGTTATTGACATGGTTTTGTGTTTGTTTCTGTACAACATAATCTTCTACTGCTTATAGTATTTCATGGCTTCGGGGATAAGGATTTTTATGTTCCTTATCCTTGTGGCGTCGGCGGGGTGGGTGCTTAGTAGTTCCGGCGGCTGGGGCTGGTCTTTTTTGGCGTCGGCCATTCTCTGCCAAAAATCTACAGCCTCAGCGGGATTGTAACCTGCCATCGCTATAAATATCAGGCCTAAATGGTCGGCCTCATTCTCATGAGTCCTGCTAAACGGCAGCAATACACCATATTGAGTGCCGGCGCCGTAGGACCTCATAAAAAGATTCTGTGTCTCTGCGGGTTTATTAACTAAAGCCTTCGATAAGGCCATGCCGCCCAATTCCACTATAAGGCCCTGGGTCATCCTTTCTGCACCGTGCCTGGCGACAGCGTGGGCTATTTCGTGGCCCATCACCACAGCAAGTCCGGCCTCATCCTGAACGACTGGCAGCAGCCCTGTATAGACAACCACCTTGCCGCCCGGCATGCACCAGGCGTTGACCGCAGGATCCTGAACAAGATTGAATTCCCAGGCGTAGCCTTCCAGCCGGTGTGCCAAATCATTCTCGACACAATATCGCTCGACCGCCCCCTGGATTCTTCGGCCTACCTCCTTTACCATTTGGCTCTGACGGGCGTCGGTGCTTAACTTATTCTCAGAGAGGAACTGGCCGTAGGACTGAAAACTCATCGAATTTATGATTGAATTGGGTACGAGATTGAATTGTTTTCGCCCGGTTATGGCCACCTGCGAACACGAAGCGATAAGCAACATCACAACCGCCAAAAAAACAAGTGATGATTTTAAAGCCTGTTTCATTTAGCTACCCCCTTCCATTCTTTTACTTTTTCCCAAACATTATGGTCATGACCGTTCATACACTATTATCATGGATTCGCCTTTTCTTTCTATTCCATTATATAAAAAGATTTTACGGATTACAATCGCCCGTCTTGATTTCTTTTTTTATTGCCTCGAGCAGGTTAATTGCCTCGATAGGTGTCAGGTTATTGACATCAAGGTCGGCGAGTTTTTCAAGGACACTCTTGTGTTTTTGGACGAAAAGCGAGTCGGCGTCCGGCTCTTTTGTCTTATGGCGGCCTAAGTGGGTGCCGCAGGCCTCTTTGGTGAAGGTCGCTTCGAGGTCGGCCAAAATCTCAGAGCTTCTGCTGACAATCTCTCTACCGATGCCGGCCAATTTGGCAACGTGGATGCCGTAGCTCTTATCGGTTCCGCCGGGCAGGATTTTATGCAAAAACACTACCTCGCCCTGCCATTCCCGGACTGCTACATTACAGTTTTTCACATTGACTAAAAGCTCGGCAAGTTCAGTCAATTCGTGATAATGCGTCGCAAAGAGTGTGCGGCACTTAATATTATTTGCGATGTGCTCGGTAATAGCCCAGGCTAAGGCAAGGCCGTCATAAGTGCTCGTCCCCCGCCCTACCTCATCGAGTATGACAAGGGAATTTTCGGTGGCGTTATTAATGATATTGGCGGTCTCTGTCATCTCGACCATAAAGGTTGATTGACCCCTGACAAGCTCATCGGAAGCACCCACGCGGGTAAAAATTTTATCAACTATACCGATGCGGGCCTTCTTTGCAGGGATGAAGCTTCCCGCCTGGGCCATCAGCACCAATAGCGCAACCTGGCGGATATAAGTGCTCTTTCCCGCCATATTCGGCCCGGTGATTATGATTAAATCACCCTCCTGGCCGGCACCAACAGCAACATCATTCGGCACAAATTCGGCCCCCATTGTCTCAGCTAACACAGGGTGCTTGCCCTCTTCAATGACAAGCTCCTTTTCAAAAGTCATTTCCGGTCGGACGTAGTTTCTTAGTCTTGCTAAAAATGCCAAGCCGGTCAGGCAGTCGATATTAGCAAGTACCTCGGCCAGCGCCTGGAGGCGGGTAAGATATTTCGTCGTCTCGGTGCGGACCTTCTCAAACAGACGCTGCTCAAGCCCAAGGGCCTTTTCCCGGGCGGTTAGAATTTCTTCTTCATAAGTTTTCAACCCCTCGGTAATGTAGCGCTCTGCGTTTTTTATCGTCTGCTTGCGGACATAATCGGCGGGTACCTTATCCTGAGCCGCAGCATGGCTTATCTCGATGTAATAGCCGAAAACCTTGTTGAAGCCTACCTTCAGATTCGCGATACCGGTCCGTTTACTTTCTCTTTGCTGAAACTCTGCGAGCCAGCTTCTGCCGTCCTTCGAAATCGAGCGCAAACGGTCAAGCCCGGCGTCAAAACCGGCCCGTATAACACCCCCATCACGTATATGCGAGGGGGGTTGGTCCACAATTGCACGTTCTAACAATTCCGCCAACTCATCCATACTGTCGCACTTTTTCTTTAGCCCAACCGCAATATCCGATTCGCACTCGCCCAGTTTCGTCCTTAAATCGGGAATCATGCTAAGTGTTATCCTAAGTGCAACCAAATCCTTCGGCGTTGTTCTTAACGTGCTTACGCGGGCCGCTATCCGCTCGACATCGCTGGTCTTTTTTAACAGCCCGCGAACTGATGTGCAGCACCGGTCTTTTTGTGAAAACTCCTGAACTGTATCATGCCGCAGCTCGACTGCGTCGATATCGCAAAGCGGCCGGAAAATCCAGTTGCGAATCATCCTCGAACCCATGCCCGTCAGCGTTACATCCAGACAATCTAAAAGCGTGCCCTTGCTGCTTTCGGCGCGGATGCTGCGAAATATCTCCAGCGAACGCAGGCTCGCCGCATCAATCTGTAAAAAGTTCGTCCGCTCGACCTTTTTTATCGTCGAGATATGAGCCAGCGCAACCTTTTGCGTCTCATTCAAATACTCAATAACCGCACCAGCCGCTGAAATTCCTGCAAATCCATCATCAATGCCGAATCCGGCAAGTGTTTTTGTGCCGAAGTGTTTTCGGAGCCGTTTTCGAGCGCTGAACGGGTCAAAATACCAGCTCGGCCGATTCGTAACAACAGCTCCGGTAATTTGCGAAATATCCTTCGAGAGCTTATTAACCTGTGCCTCGAACAGTTCGCCCCGCATATCAGGCAAAAGGCATTCCTTCGGCGCCAACCGAAGTATCTCATCAAGAACATCATCCTCGGCCAGTTCCTGCGCGAAAAAATGCCCCGTCGATATATCCACCCAGCTAATCCCTGAAGATTTTGCGCCGATGCTTACCGCACACAGAAAATTATCCTCTCCGGCGTCAAGAAGCATCTCATCGGTCAGCGTGCCGGGTGTAACAATTCGCACAACGTCCCGCTTAACCACGCCCCTTGCCAATTTCGGGTCTTCGACCTGTTCACACACGGCTACCTTATAGCCCGCCTGTAGCATCTTTTTCAGGTATGTATCCACCGCATGGTAAGGAACACCCGCTAACGGTATCGGATTGGTACCTTTACTTCTGCTGGTCAGCGCCAATCCCAGGACACGCGAACATGTCCGGGCGTCTTCATAAAACGTCTCGTAGAAGTCACCCATGCGGAAAAAAAGCACCGCATCAGGATACTTTTCCTTGAAGTGATGAAACTGCTTCATCGCAGGCGTCAGCTTTTCCTGTTTGTTGGCCATATCTGTCGATTATACACTCTTTCTATTTCTTAACAACTCTGTGATTTAACGCTTGGCTTGATACTTCTCTGGATTTTTTACATTATTAAACCCGTTTTATTCAGATTCGTAACGTTCTGCAAAACAAGAGCTTGTTGCTGTTGCAAAAAAAATTTTTTAAAAGGCAAAAAAAGCTTGACAAATAGGAGTCTTTCCTATATCGTATTGAATATGGTGGCGGAAAACGGTATCAACGTAGAACCTTAAAAACGGAATTTAGTCTTTGCCAGGTAAATGGCCCGCGAGATGCCGGGCGCTGAATCCTAACAAAAACTAAAGTTATGTGAAGATGTGAGGAATCTGTCAGCTCTGTCTCGTGCTTGCCGAAATCAGTGCTATACGCATCTCCACAAAATAGACGCTGATTTTACTTATAATTCAGGGGCCGTCGGAGGAGGGCGGCCCCATCTTTTTGAAATTGTACACGGACATAAAAAAACTGTACGCTTTTTATATAATGGACGGTTGTAAAAAAATCGCAACCAGACAATCATTTTGCACTTGCAGTTGAGACGGAGGGGATATATATTAAGGCTCAAGAATTAAGTCTTGTGTCTCCATGGTGTGGCGTAGGCGTATTTGATGTGAGGGGTATATGTCTGATAGCAACGGCAGAGAAAGTCGTGGAAAACTGACCGAAAGGATGGACGCCTTCCGGGCGATGTGTCGCCGTGAAGGGCTAAAGGTTACACCCCAGCGACTGGCCGTCTATAAGGCGCTGGTTGAATCTACTGAACACCCTTCAGCAGAGGCCGTCTTTCGCCAGGTCAGAAAAAATATCCCCGATATATCATTCGATACCGTAAACAGAACCTTACTTATGCTTAGCAATATAGACGCTGCATTTGTGATTGAAGGCACCGGAAGTCCCAAAAGATTTGACGCAAACCTCAAAACTCATCATCACTTTAAGTGCATCAAATGCAAAAGAATTATCGATGTTTGGCACGAACCTTTTGACAAAATCCAGGTTCCCCGAAGCATCGAGGAAAAATTTACAGTGTCAAGAAAAACCGTCTATCTGGAAGGCATTTGCGATAAATGCCGGGGCAAATAAACTGTAATGAGTATCTGATGCGGAAATCAAATTAATTGGTTTCATAATTAATTAGATAATTGCTTACTTCAAAACGAAATGTGTAGTTTTTAATGTTTTCAAGGGGATATTTTAACCCTAAACCGAAAAAGTCTTTTTTTAAGGAGCGTAGAAATGAAAGCGAAATTAAGTCTTATTGTATTGTCGGTACTGCCGGCCATTTTCATCCTGTCTGGTATCGACTCTGTCAAAGGCGATACAAAGGCTCCTTCAAGCTATGCACCTGTTGTAATAAAGGACACATTCGATGACATAATGGCAAGAATGAAGGCGGCCAAACCCGAAGTAATGCAAAGGCAAATGGAGCTGCTAAAAGAGCGCTATGACCTCAGCGACCGCTACGCCGCCGGGATTACTATGTCCCGGGGCAAGGCTGTCCAGACCGGAGTCAGGGTAAAACTTCCTCAGGGGATAACATGGCAGGCTCTTGCTTCGATGAGTCCCGAACAAATCCGGCAAAAAGGCCTCTTCCCGAAGGGTTTTCTGCCTCTACCACACCCCAACCACCCCGAAGGCGGAATGTTGTTTCCTCAATTTGTAATAGATGGAATAAAAAACGCCGAAGACCGTGACCTTACGCGGTTCGACCTGGATTTTGATTTGCCCGACCACTTTCTTCCGGAGTTTCCCGCTGCTGTTTACCTTACCACTCGTCTCGATCTGGGTGATGTCTCAAAAGGACAACTCATTACTATCAATAACTACTATGAACTATTCAACGGGATTCTCAATCCCAAACAGCTTGAAGGATTAAGACTTCTGGTAACACCTTTTCCTCAGCAGCAGTTTAACCAGACAGATGACCGACGCTCCGCTCGACCGAGCCGAGGTGTAACATGCTTCGACTGCCACAGTAATGGACACACAGACGCAGCCACCCACCTTGTCGGAGACATCCGACCGCAGCAGTTCCGCCACCGCCTCGACACACCGTCTCTTCGGGGTGTTAATATCCAACGCTTGTTTGGCTCACAACGGGCGTTAAAGTCTGTTGAGGATTTTACGGAGTTTGAGCAGCGGGCAGCTTACTTCGATGGCGACCCGGTTATTGCGACAAAAAAAGGCGTAAATGTCCTGGAAAGGGGCAGCCAGGTACACTTTATGGCGGAGTTTCAGGCACTGCTGGATTTCCCGCCGGCCCCTAAGCTCAAGATAGACGGCAAGTTAGAACCCAAAAAAGCAAACGAATCAGAGCTTCGCGGACAAGAGGTATTCTTCGGTAAAGGCACATGCAGCAGTTGCCACCCTGCTCCATATTACACCGATAATCTTATGCACAATCTCCGAACAGAGCGCTTTTACAAGCCGCAAATGGTCAATGGGCGAATGGCCAGCGCCGACGGCCCCATTAAGACATTTACCTGCAGGGGTATAAAGGACTCTCCACCCTACCTGCATGACGGCAGGTTGCTTACGCTTGACGATTTAGTAGAGTTTTTCAATTTGATACTTGAACTAAAACTTACCGAACAAGAGAAAAAAGACCTCGTAAGCTTTATGCTCGCTCTTTAAATTGATATTCTTTGGTTTTTTCAAGAGAGGAGATTGTAGTTCTAAGTATTTTTTACAAAAAGGAAAAATTGTTCAGAAAGTGAGGTTGATTTATGCAGCTTAAAGGAAGTCGGACCGAGAAGAATTTGTTGACGGCGTTTGCAGGCGAATCCCAGGCGAGAAATCGTTATACCTATTTCGCCAGCCAGGCGAAAAAAGATGGTTATGAACAAATCAAGGCAATATTTGAGGAGACCGCCAACCAGGAAAAAGAACATGCCAAACGGCTGTTTAAGTTTTTAGAGGGTGGTGAAGCCGAGATAACCGCCTCTTTTCCAGCAGGCGTAATAGGCACAACCAGTGAGAACCTCAAAGAAGCCGCTGCGGGCGAAAACTACGAGACCACCGAGATGTATCCCGAGTTTGCCAAAATTGCCGACGAGGAAGGATTCATGGAAATCGCCGAAGTTTTCAGGAATATCGCCATAGCTGAGGCCCGCCATAGAGACAGATACCTTGCCCTGGATAACAACATTACCGAAGGTAAAGTCTTTAAGAGGGAAAAACCCGTAAGATGGGTTTGCAGAAACTGCGGATATGTTTATGAAGGACAGGATGCACCTGAAGTATGCCCGGCCTGTGCCCATCCGCAGGCGCACTACGAACTCGAAGCGAGCAACTATTAAGGAATCTTATAGCCGCTGTAACCGGAAAAAATAATAAATTTTTGTCCCTTTTATAAATTCAGTTAAAAAAGGAGGCCAAAAATGAACGAACGAACCGGTCTTGTAAAAATGAAGGGACAGCCGCTGACCCTGATAGGCGATGAAGTAAAAGTCGGCCGACCGGCGCCTGATTGCGAAGTCGTGGGCAAAGACTTAAAACCGGTTAAGCTGTCCGGTTTCAGGAATAAAGTGTGCCTCATCTCGTGTATGCCTTCATTGGATACCTCCGTCTGTGATATGATGACGCGCAAATTCAATGAAGATGCCGTTGCATTAGGCCCCGATGTCGTGGTATTGGCTATCAGCATGGACCTGCCCTTCGCCCAGGACCGCTGGTGTATTGCCGCGGACGTCAAAAATGTTTACATGTTCTCCGACCACCGCACCGCTTCCTTCGGACAGGCATTCGGTGTGCTGATAAAGGACCTGCGTTTACTCGCCCGGGCGGTATTTGTTGTGGACAAATCCGGTGTTATCAGGTACATTGAAATTGTTCCTGAGCTTACAAGTGAGCCGGATTACGAGTCGGCCCTCGCAGCAGCTCGGAAGTTTTTGTAGAAAATGCAGTTAAGCCTGTTCATGTAGTAGTCTCTTCGGTATGGGGTGGGCGCGCTTGACTAACCGGATTCTATAGAAGGGTATATCCGATGGCCGAAATCAAACCGAATGTATGGTCGGTTGGTGTCAACGACTGGGACAGGCGACTGTTCGATGAGTTGATTCCACTGCCGGACGGGACCAGTTATAATGCGTATCTGATTAAGGGTGGCGACAAGAATGCCCTTCTGGATACCGTTGACCCGCCGAAAACAACCCAATTAATTGAAAATCTGCTCCGAGCGGGCGCAGAAAAACTCGATTATGTCATATCTCACCACGCCGAGCAGGACCATTCCGGCGCCCTGTCGGACATACTGATGTTCTATCCCGATGCAAAGGTGGTAACAAATCCCAAGTGCAGGGACATGCTGATTGATCACCTGGGCATCGAAGGAGACAAATTTATTACCGTCGCAGACGGCCAGACCCTGTCTCTGGGCGACAAGACCCTTAAATTCATCTATGTTCCGTGGGTGCACTGGCCTGAGACAATGGCCACATACCTGGTGGAGGAAGAAATTCTTTTTCCCTGCGATTTCTTCGGCTCGCACCTGGCATCAAGCAGCCTGTTCGTAGATAGTGAGCCGACAGTGTATGAAGCTGCCAAAAGATATTATGCCGAAATAATGATGCCGTTTCGCCTGCCTATCAGGAAAAATCTGCAAAAGATTGCAGACCTTAAGATTGATATGATCGCACCCAGCCACGGGCCCGTCTATAAAAACCCGCAGTTTATCATCGATGCATACAAAGACTGGGTCGGAGACAACGTGAGAAATGAAGTTGTCGTAGCATACGTTTCGATGCACGAAAGCACAAAGAAAATGGTGGAGCGATTTGTGAGCACACTGATTGAGGCGGGTATTTCGGTTAAGCAATTCAACCTTGTAAATGTCGATGTCGGCAAACTGGCTGTCGCCCTTGTTGACGCAGCCACAATAGTAATTGGTTCCGGGACTTTTCTTACAGGGGCACATCCGGTGGCCGCTTATGCAGCCGTTCTTGCAAATGCACTCAGGCCCAAAGCTCGGTTTGCCTCGATAATCGGTTCCTACGGCTGGGGCGGAAGGATGGTTGACCAACTTACCGGACTGCTCTGCAATTTGAAGGTCGAGCTTATTGAACCTGTTGTTGTTAAAGGTTGCCCCGGCGACGAGGATTTTGCGGCACTGAACAACCTGGCACAGGAGATTCTTGCCAAACACAAAGAAGCTGGTATCGTAGATTAAGAAAACTGTCACTCTGAGCGAAGACAAGGTCTCTGGGTGTCTGATGAAATAGATTCTTCGCTAACCTCAGAATGACATTTTGTGTTTAAAGTTGCAAATAACAGTAATTTTGATTGGTGAAAGGAATAGACTAATGGCAAAAAAACTCGAAATCTACAAATGTGCAAAGTGTGGTAATATTGCAGAGGTGCTATACGGCGGAGTCGGCCAACTTGTCTGTTGCGGTGAACCGATGAAGCTGCTGGATGAAAAAACAGCCGATGCTGCGACAGAAAAGCACGTACCGGTGATTGAGAAAGTCGATGCCGGCTACAAAGTAAAGGTCGGCTCGGTGCCGCATCCTATGCTCGAAGAACACTATATTCAATGGATTGAGTTACTGGCCGAAGGCAAGGCATATCGCCGGTTTTTGGAGCCGGGCGAAGAACCGGAGGCGGTATTCAACATTGAAGCCGATTCGGTCTCGGCCCGCGAGTATTGTAACGTTCATGGGCTGTGGCAAGGACAACAGGGCCCTGCTTAATCAAGCCCTCCGATAATATTACACTTTCAAGTTAAGGAAATAATTATGAATAAAGAAACAAACATTATACCTTTGATTGGAGAGAAAGCTCCCTCTTTCGATGCGGAGACCACCCAAGGCCCCATCAAATTCCCGGATGACTTCAAAGGTAAATGGGTGATATTTTTTTCCCATCCTGCTGATTTTACCCCGGTATGTACAACCGAGTTTATGACCTTTGCAAGTATGGAAGATGAATTTAAGGAGTTGAACACCGAATTGCTGGGCTTATCAATTGATAGCACATATAGTCATATTGCATGGCTAAGGACTATAAAGGAAAAAATCAAATACAAAACAATGGAGGGTGTGGAGGTCAACTTTCCCGTGATAAGTGATTTAACAATGGATGTAGCTAAGAAATTCGGCATGGTTCAACCGGCGGCAAGTACAACCCAGGCGGTTAGGGCCGTATTCATAATTGATCCCAAAGCCGTTGTTCGAGCGATTTTATACTATCCACTAAGCAATGGAAGAAACATGGATGAAATTAAAAGGATGTTGATCGCGATGCAACACTCGGATGCACACAACATTGCCACACCTGCAAACTGGAAACTCGGGGATGATGTGATTGTCCCTCCTCCCGGTTCCTGTGGAACCGCCAAGGAAAGAGTTGACAAGGCCGGCGATGACTATGAGTGCCTCGATTGGTTTATTTGTTTGAAAAAATGTCCACATGAAAATTGAGAGAATTGTATAAAAACATGTTTTGATTCTGAAAACTTGTTATTGGGGATGGACGTTATGAGACGTCCAGGCTTTAAGCATCGTTTACAAAAAGCGATGTGAAGGACTGCTGGAATGAAGGCCCCACGCGAAGTCAGGTTTTATAGGGGCGCTTGAGCATTCAATTGCTTACAGAAAGGATGGTGGAAATGATAGGAAAAAAAATGGAAGAAGCTCTAAATGGTCAGGTTAATGCTGAGTTGTATTCGGCCTATCTGTATCTCTCGATGGCGGCTTATTTCGAGTCGGGTAATTTGCCGGGTTTTGCCAACTGGATGCGTGTGCAGGCGCAGGAAGAACAGTTCCATGCGATGAAGTTCTACGACTACATAAATGAACGCGGAGGCAGGGTAATTCTTGAGCAGATTGAAGCTCCCCCCGCCGAGTGGGACTCGGCGCTTGCGGTTTTCGAGGCGGTTAGCGCCCACGAACAAAAAGTTACAGCCCTTATCAATCAGCTTGTCGATTTGGCGATTCAGCAAAAAGACCACGCGACAAATTCTTTCCTGCGGTGGTTTGTCGATGAGCAGGTCGAGGAAGAGGATAATGCAGGTAAAATAGTCGGACAACTAAAACTCATCAAAGACAGCCCCGAGGCTTTGTTCCTTATGGATAAGGAACTGAGCCGGCGGGTATTTGCAACGCCGGCAAGCGCCGAAGGAGGTACATAATGCCAGTTAAGTTTAACGCAGATGAAGTATTTCAAATAGCTGAGCAAATCGAAAGAAACGGTATGAAGTTCTACCGTAAAGCGGCCGATAGCGCCTCCGACAAGAACACCAGGCAAATGCTCCTCGAGATGGCGGAAATGGAGGCCGGGCACCTTACGACTTTCGAACATATGCGAAGGTATCTCACCAGCCGGGAAAAGGTCGCTACTGTCTTCGACCCGGACAATAAGGCCACCCATTATCTGCAGACCATGGCCGATGCACACGGCTCCGAAGGCAAAAAGAGCCCGACCCAGGAGTTGACCGGCTCCGAAAGTATCGAGGAAATCCTCAAGATTGCACTTAATGCAGAGAAAGATTCGGTTATTTATTATTTCGGGCTGAGAGCCTTCGTGCCACCAAGAGCCGGCCGGGACAAAATCGAAGCAATCATCAACGAAGAAATTAACCACATCACGACTCTGAACAAAATGCTTGCATCTGTTCAAAAAAAATAACGCTTGTTGCAGGGATAGGTCGAAATGGAAGATTCGGCGGACTCACCAAAGGACCGGTTGATTAATCCTGAAACCCTGTTCCAGTTGAACTATGGGATGTGCATACTCAGCTCGGCAAAAGACGGCAGGGCAAACGGATGTATCGTAAATACTGTGTTTCAGGTGGTACCCGACCCGATTATAATAGCCGTCAGTATAAACAAAGACAGTCTTACAAATGAATATATCAGCGCCAGCCGAGTCTTCGGGATATCCATACTCGGCGAAGAATGCCCGATGTCTTTCATAGGGAGATTCGGATTCAGGACCGGCAGAGATATCGACAAATTCAGAAAAGTCAAAAACAAGCCCGGTATCACCGGCGCACCGATTGCTCTGGACAACGCCGCCGGTTATATTGAAGCCGAGGTTGTCAAGGAAATCGACATCAGTACACACACGGTTTTTTTCGGACAGGTTGTCGCCTGCCGTACTGTTGATAAGAGTAAGATTCCGATGACATACGCCTACTACCGTGATGTCAAAAACGGTAGAACGCCGCGAACAGCGGCAACTTATATAAAGACAAAACCGAAAGACAAATCAAAAAAAGGAGCAAAAGCGATGGCCAAATACAGATGTCTGATGTGTGGTTACATTTATGACCCAGAAGCCGGAGACCCTGCTAACGGAGTAGAACCGGGCACGGCTTTTGAGGATTTGCCGGACGACTGGGTATGCCCCGATTGCGGTGTCGGCCAAGACGAGTTCGAACCCGTCAATCAATAACAGGTTCTTGAGCCGGTACAACAGCTTAGAAATGGTGGTATAAGATGGTAAAAGCGGACATCGGCCTGTGTGGTCTGGCGGTAATGGGCCAAAATCTTGCCCTTAATATGGCAGATAAGGGCTTTGTAGTCGCAGTCTATAACCGCACCAGGCAAAAGACTAAAGACTTCATCCGGAACCAAACCGAAAATAAAAACATTATTCCGGCTTATGAGGTCGCAGACTTCATTGCTGCACTGGCAAGACCGAGAAAGGTCATGCTTATGGTCAAGGCCGGCAAACCCGTCGATACGGTCATCGAGCAGATTGCACCTTTTCTTGAAAAAGGCGACCTGATTATCGACGGCGGCAACAGCCGTTACAACGACACTATCAGGCGGTGCAAAGACCTGGCCGAAAAGGGCATCCTTTTTATCGGCACGGGAATATCAGGCGGCGAAGCAGGTGCTTTGAACGGCCCCTCGATTATGCCCGGCGGAAGCAAACAAGCCTATACGCTTATCGAGCCGATTTTCACCGCTATCAGCGCCAAAGCAGACGGTATCCCCTGCTGCGATTATGTCGGCAATGACGGCGCCGGGCACTTTGTTAAAATGGTCCACAACGGCATCGAGTACGCCGACATGCAACTCATCGCTGAGGTTTATTATACTATGAAAAACGTCCTCGGCACCAGCGCCGATAAGATGCACAAGGTCTTTGCCGAATGGAACAAAGGACCGTTGAGTTCTTATCTGGTTGAAATCACCGCCGACATCCTCGCGACCAAAGACCCCGAAACCGGCAACCCTCTCGTCGAGATGATACTCGACAAGGCGGCACAAAAAGGCACCGGCGCCTGGACCGTACAAAGCGCCGTCGAACTCGGCGTAGCCGTACCTACCATAAGCCAGGCCGTATTCGCCCGCTGCATCTCTGCCATAAAATCTGAACGCTCAATCGCCGCCAAACAACTGACCGCGCCACAGGCCGAATTCAAAGGACAAAAGAATGAGTTCATAAGCGCCCTGCATGACGCCCTTTACGCATCCAAAATTTGTGCATACGCCCAGGGTTTCGCCCTCATGGCCGCTGCCGCCAAGCAACACGGCTGGACGTTGGACTTCGGACGAATAGCAAAAATCTGGCGGGCAGGCTGTATCATCCGTGCAGAACTGCTCGACGCTATTAAGGATGCATTTGAACGCGAACAAAACCTTGCAAACCTGATGCTGGACGCTCATTTCAAAAAAATTCTGGCGGACACCCTGAACAACTGGCGAAAGGTAGTCGCTGCCTGTGCCCGGCTTGGCGTCCCAACTCCCGCGCTCAGCTCGGCGCTTAACTATTTTGACAGCTATCGCAACGAAAGGGTATGGGCAAATATGATTCAGGCGCAACGGGACTATTTCGGAGCACACACCTATGAGAGAATCGACAAAGAAGGCTCTTTTCACACCGACTGGCATTCTTTATTGTGATTTAACAAGAGTAATGGTCTATGCAGAAAATCGAACCAATCGCAGGCAAACTTCAAATCATTTGTGCCGAGACCCAGGCTCCCCCCGCGGCCCTGGTGGTATTCGGCGCATCCGGTGATCTTACCAGAAGGAAGCTTGTCCCGAGTATTTTTGAACTTTTCCACCGCGGTCTGCTGAGTGAGCGGTTCTATCTTTTGGGCTGCAGCAGAAAAAAGCTTTCCGATGATGACTTCCGCAAAATCGCACAAGACACAATACAAGCCGGCCACCAAAAAGATTTCATAAACAACCTCTATTATATCAGCGGCGACTATGACGATGAGCAGTTTTATAAACGAATAAAAAAACGCATAACGGAACTGGAAGCAACTTACAAAATCGAAAGCAACCGGATATTTTACCTTGCCGTCCCCCCCCTGCTTTACACAACCATTATAGACCGGCTCGGCAAGGCGACACTATCCTGTTGCAACCAAAGTGATAACCGGAATCAACCGAAACTGGTTGTGGAAAAACCGTTCGGCTCCGACCTGAAAACCGCCGTTGAGCTTAACACAAAAATCCACGAATGCTTCAAAGAATCACAGATATACCGTATCGACCACTACTTAGGCAAAGAGACCGTACAGAATATCTTAATGTTCAGGTTTGCCAACGCGATATTCGAGCCGCTCTGGAACAGAAATTACATCGACCATATTCAAATCACCATAGCTGAATCTCTCGGCGTCGGCCACCGCGCAAGCTACTACGACAAAGCCGGCGCACTTCGCGATATGTTTCAAAACCACATGTTAAGTATGCTCTCGCTTGTCGCGATGGAGCCGCCAACCTCATTTTACCCCGACCACATCCGGGATGAAAAGGTCAAACTGCTTCGGTCAATTCGACCGTTTAACCTTTTGCCGTGGCATACAGATATCATAAGGGGCCGTTACACCGCCGGGACCGTTGATGGGAAAAATGTCTGCGGCTTCAGGCAAGAACCCGGCGTCGCCCCGGATTCAAACACCGAAACATTCGTCGCCGCCAAAATGTTTATAGACAACTGGCGGTGGAAAGGGGTGCCGTTTTATCTGAGGACCGGCAAAAGACTCTCCGCAAAGCTTACAGAGATCGCGATAACCTTTAAAAAAGTGCCCCATTCGATGTTTGCTTCAGTGGGACTCGGCGATATGCCCGCTAATGTATTGGTATTAAAGATTCAGCCTAATGAAGGCATCAGCCTGAGCTTCCAGGCAAAAAGGCCCGGTTCCAAGGCCTGTATCGGAACACTGAATATGGACTTCAATTACGCCGACATCTTCGGCGCCGAATTGCCCGAGGCATATCAAAGACTTCTGTTGGACTGCATGGCCGGCGACCAGACCCTCTTTACAAGGCAGGATGACGTACAAGTATCCTGGGAGTTGCTGGAGCCGGTTCTTGAAGCATGGAAAAATACCGATTTACCGCCCCACCCATACCCCGCCGGCAACGACAGCTTCAGCCAGGCCGACAACCTTATCGAATCCGACGGCAGACACTGGCGAAAACCCCTGTAAAAATTTCTATTTTTTTACCAACAAACATTGCTGTACAGCGTACTCCACTAAGTAAGTAGGGTTTGTAGAGGAAAATATTATGGGCAGGCTATTATATATCCTGGCCTCGCCGAGAACCAGACGCTCACACTCGGCCGCAGTTGCAAATGCCTTCATTGAAGCATACAAACAATACAACCCAAACGACGAGATAACTAAGTTAAACGTTTTCGAAGAGTCTTTGCCGGCCTTTGACGGTCCGGCAGTAGAGGCAAAATATACAATTCTCCACGCCAAGGAGCATTCACAAGCCCAACTTAACGCATGGAAAGGGGTTGAAGGCATAATCGAGCAGTTTAAATCCGCCGACAAATATCTCCTTGCTGTTCCCATGTGGAACTTCTCCATTCCCTACCGGCTTAAGCAGTATATCGACTTGCTTGTTCAGCCGGGATATACATTTACATTCAGCCAAGAGAAAGGATATGAAGGCCTTGTTGTTGGAAAGCCCCTGTTGGTGGTATATGCCCGCGGCGGCCGATATCCGCCGGGCAGCGACGCCGAAGCGTTCGACCTGCAAATAAAATATGTAGAACAGATATTCAGATTCATCGGTTTTGAGGATATAAAGTCTATAATTATCGAGCCGACACTGCAAGCCGGCCCCGCGGTCGCTGAAACCAATAAAAACGTCGCTATTGAAGAGGCTCGAAAACTGGCCCTTGATTTTTGATGATGCTCGATAAAAACCTTAAAAATGTCATTCTGAGCCGAAGTCGGCCCGCCCCGGTACCCACAACCGAAGCGTAACGGGAGGTAAAAATAATATGGCTATTGAAACAGAGCCGAAAAAACGTGCCAACCAACTCATAAATGAAACAAGCCCATACCTGCTTGAGCATGCTTATAATCCGGTCAACTGGTATCCCTGGTCGGATGAAGCCTTTGAAAGCGCAAAAAAACAGAACAAACCCGTCTTTCTTTCAATCGGCTACTCCACCTGCCACTGGTGCCATGTAATGGCCCACGAGAGCTTCGAAAACGCCGAAATCGCCCGGATTATGAACGAGCATTTCATCTCGATTAAGGTTGACCGCGAGCATCGCCCGGATGTCGATAATGTTTACATGACCGCCGTTCAAATGATGACGGGTTCCGGAGGCTGGCCTCTGTCGGTTTTTCTGACACCGCAGGGGGAGCCTTTTTTCGGCGGCACATATTTTCCACCCGAAGATACATTCGCACAAAGAGGTTTTAAAAGTATCCTGCTCACTGTCGCCCAAGCATGGAAAAACCGCAGGGACGAACTTGTCGATTCTGCAGGAAAAATCAGCGATATAATCGCCATCCGGGATGACCGACCCGATGCAGAGAAACTTTCAACCGATATCTTCAAAAAGGCATATTCAGATTGTGCAACCATATTCGACCCTGACTACGGCGGTTTCGGACGGTCACCGAAGTTCCCTCAACCACATAATCTTTCGATGTTAATGAGATATTGGCACAGAACCGGTGAGGACCAGGCCCTGAAAATGGTTGAAACAACACTGAACGCAATGGCTGACGGCGGGATTTATGACCATCTCGCAGGTGGCTTCCACCGCTACTCAACAGACGCCGTCTGGCTCGTGCCCCATTTTGAAAAGATGCTCTACGACCAGGCACTTTTGTGCAGGGCATACCTCCGGGCATACCAGATTACACAAAATCAAAGATATGCCGGCATAGCACGTGAGATTTTAGAATATGTCTTGCGCGATATGACCGACCCTAAAGGTGGTTTTTACAGCGCCGAAGACGCAGACAGCGAAGGCAGGGAAGGAACCTTCTATCTGTGGGAACCCAACGAGATACAGCAAATTATCGGCGCTGAACACGCAAAGATTTTCAAACTGCGATACGGCGTAACAAAACGCGGCAACTTTGAAGAAGGCAAAACCATATTACACATCTCAAAGTCGCTCGAACAGTTACACGAGGAAATCAAGCTTACGCCCGGCCGGATAGAAAATATCCTGTCAAAAGCCAGGCAAAAGCTATTTTACGTCCGTGCCAAAAGGCCCCGCCCGCACAGGGACGAAAAGATTATCACTGCATGGAACGGCCTTATGATTTCATCGTTCGCACTTGGCGGTCAGGTCTTAGGCGAAGAAAAGTACACAAAAGCCGCCCAACGTGCCGCCCGATTCGTTCTGACCGAACTTCAAAAGGACGGCCGCTTGATGAGATACTATGCCAAAAGGCGCGCCGTCGAACCCGGATTCCTGAATGACTACGCATTTATGATTACAGGCTTATTCGATTTGTATGAGGCCGATTTTGATGCAAGCCGGCTCGCCGAAGCGAAAAGGCTCGCTGGGCAAATGGTAGAACTTTTCGGTGACCCCGACCGGGGCGGATTCTTTCTGGCTGCAAGCGACTCTGAACAACTGATTACCCGAAACAAACCGGCTTATGACGGCTCCATGCCTTCCGGCAACTCTGTTGCCGCTCTTGCCCTTCTACGACTCGGCCAGGCCACAATGACGCCGAGATTCATCGACCACGGTCTGAAAACACTTCAATACTTCTCGGAGCAGTTGCGACAATCACCCGGCAGCCTGGCCTATATGCTCTTAGCCGTCGATTTTCTCCTCTGCCCAAGACGGGAAATTGTCATCGCTGGGGACGCCGGCTCGGACGATACTAAACAGATGCTCAAGCTTATCCGCTCAAGGTTTCTGCCTAATACGGTTGTTCTCTTTCACCAGATGGGCCAAGCCGGCGAGCCTATCGAAAAAATCGTACCGTTCATAGCCGCCCAAAAACCTATCGACTCAAAAGCCACTGCCTACGTATGCGAAAACTACACCTGCAAACAACCCATAAACAATTTAGCCGAACTTGAAAAAGCCCTCTCGAACATCTCACAGGTTGACTAAAAACGCCCGCCACGACTTATAATAACCGCCTCCTCTGTCATTCCCGCGAAGGCGGGAATCCATAATTAAATTCCTTGGCGAAGCCATTTAAACATCGAGCCACGAATCACGTGCGACGAGTCACGAGCGACGTGCGACGAGTCACGAGCAACCAGCGACGAATATCGCCTTTTAGCTTCTTCTTGCCAATTTGTTTGCAAATATACTGATCAATCCGCCTAACATTACATATCCGGTGATTACCTCAGCCATCACCCACCACGCCGCAGCGTTCGTCTTTGGCACAACGTCTCCGAAACCCAACGTCGTAAACGTCACCACACTATAATAAACAACCGTAGAAAAATTCCACGGCAGGTCAGCCACCCTCATAGCCCCCGGCCCAAGCCTGTAGAAAACGTGGGCATAGAAAACTGCAAACGCCAATGACCATGCAGCCCACAGCCCAATAGACCTCCCGCAATCTGAAAACACAAACCATATCCAATATATAGCTGGATGCCTGCTTCTGAAGTCTTCCAGAAAATCGGCGTCCTCAACAAACCGCTTAAATACAGGACTCCCATAGAAATCCTCACCCTTTAGACTGCTACAACGAGTCCTTGAGTCGAACTTTACTAACTGCATATTGGCCTGAGTGAGTTCAGCTTCTCTGAGGTCGGCACCTCTAAGGTCGGCTTCTCTAAGATTGGCTCTTATAAAATCGGCACCTTGCAGATTTGCCTCTTGAAGTTCTGCACCTTTCAGATTAACCTTGTATAGTGAGGCGCTTTCCAGACAAAATCGCTTCAAGTATGCTTTCTCCAAATGAATCCATGTGCCACCAACAACATCGTTTCGCCACTCGTTCCACTCTGTCATATCCTTTTTATCCGAGCAGCGTTTGAGCATATCGTACTGCTCTTGGCTAAATTTTCGTTTGGGAACCTCGTCGCTTTTTGGCGAATCATTTGAACTTGTCTTGCCCATAGCTTTCTTCCCTTGATCGAACTATTCTTATTTTCGGGTCTGCGCCTGCCTCTAAAAGTTAATTGTACAGAAATCCTTCTCTTTTGTAAACTACAAGCCCCCACAGCCGGAATCCAGAACCGTAATTCCGAGCCTGTCGAGGTATCTATTGAAATATCCCGCGCAGCGGCTCATTGTCATTCCCGCGAAGGCGGGAATCCATAATTAAATTCCATGGCAAAGCCATTCAAACATCGAGCCACGAATCTCGAGCGACGAGCGACGATATATGAACGGTTGTAGGGTGCGATGTATCGAACCGGTTTACTTCGTCATTCGACGTTCGCATACCTTCGTCTTTTAAGGGACTTGAATATCCGATATTCTTTCCTGTCATCCCCGTCGAGAAATTTCATCCCCGCGGAGACGGGGATTTATGTCGCCATTCCGAGCGAAGCGAAGAATCTCTACCACGTTGTTATTCGAAATTCGGTGTTGGATATACAATATCCTTTCCTGTCATCCCGGCCAGCGAGCCGGGATCCAGAAAAAAACAGCATCACGAAGCTATCCGTTGTCATTCCAGCAGCGGCATCGCAGGTCGGGGTGACATTTTTTTGGATTCCGAGTCCCTCCTTCGCACAAAGCTACGGAGGGCAAGCAAGCCTGGAATGACATACCAAACGTCATTCCGATTCCGGCGTATCACAATGTGTCGGGATACGCCGGACGAAGCATCTGGCCTAAAAATTTTGAACCGCTTTGAGAAAAATTTGAAAGCTTTCCTCGACAAGCTCCGTTCGATTTTGCTCACGGCAAGTGGAATGACCCGGCTATGTCAGGACTATCCGTAACGAGCGGGAACAGAGGGCTCGGCCATTCGATTTGCTTATGTACCCAACTAAGCAGCGACAGGCCGAATTCACAGGTGTGTTATTTTTTTAAGGTAGTTGATATGGGATTTTGTGAGTTTTTTGTATGTGCCGAGAGGCAGGTCTTTAATGGTGATGTTTCCGATTTTGGTTCGTTTGAGTGCCTTTACCTTGTATCCGAGTTTTGCGATGGTTCGGCGGACCTGGCGGTTGAGGCCGCGACGGATGGTTAACTGAACGAATGATTCGGATGCGGTTCTTCTGATGACCTTAACGGCGGCCCGGCCGGTCTTTCCCTCTGCGAGCCAGACCCCTTTTTTGAGTTTTTCGAGGCTTTCCCCTTCAATACGTCCGCGTATCTTTACCTCGTATGTTTTGGGCAGTTCGTACCTTGGATGCGTGAGGCGGTTGGCAAGGTCCGAATCGTTAGTGATGATGATAGCGCCGGTTGTGTCGGCGTCGAGCCTTCCGGCACAGAAGATTCGCCGGGGACAATCGATAAGGTCAACGGCTTTTTTTCTGCCCGCAGGGTCAAAGTTGGTACAGATGACACCTTTTGGTTTGTTCAGGAGGAAATAAACCTTTTCGGCGGGACGGATTTTTTTGCCCTGGACGGTTATAATGTCGGTCTCAGGGTCGGCGAAGGCGGGTAATTCATCGATAGTTTTGCGGTTGACTCTTACGACGCCGTCAGTGATAAGCTCTTCGCATTTTCGCCGGGAGGCGACTCCGGCGGCAGCCATGATTTTCTGTAACCTTTGTTTCGGCATATTTGCTGTTTATCCGCGAAATAAATTGATTATCCATAAGATTATCGTCAGTATGACGGAAATTACGACGCAACTGGTAATTGGGATGAAGATTCGCCAGTTTTTTGAGCCGAATTGCAGGTCGCCGGGCAGCCTGAATACTCCTAAGCGGCTCAGCAGCGTGATAACCAGGCCTACTGAGACGACAATCAATCCGAAAAGGATGAGGAATTTTCCAATTTGTCCCGGTTCGTAATCGTTCATAATTGGTCATAAAATCAGTTTCAGGATTATTCATTTACAAAACGATATAATCAGTTTACAATAGTTTGTGAATTACGCAACCGAAAGATGTGGGGATGGCGTTAAGCGGGACATAAAAGGGGTTGTGAAAGTGACATCTGATAAACTTAGAATTTACAGGCGAGCGAAGCTCGATGAGGGTCGGTTGTTAATTGGCCTTTCGGGGTGGATGGATGGTGGTAATATTTCGACCGGGACGGTCAAATTCTTTGTGGAGCAGTTGGATGCGCCCAAATCGGCCCAGATAAAGCCGGAGGGGTTTTATATATACAGCTTTCCGGGTTCGATGGAAATTACGGCTATGTTTCGCCCCCACACAAGGATACGAGACGGGATTGTAGAATCATGCGATATGCCGAGAAATACGTTTTTTTTAAGCGAAGAAAATAACCTGGTTTTATTTGCCGGCAAGGAGCCGAACCTCAAGTGGGAAGAGTACGCCGATTGCATTTTTTCGGTGTGTCACCGGTTCGGTGTAAAGACAATATATTTTATAGGCAGCGTAGCCGGATTAGTTCCTCATACACGTCAGCCGAGGTTTACATGCTCTGTTTCGGATGGTGACATGAAGAAAACGGTGAGACGCTACGGAGTAAGGATGAGCAATTATGAGGGACCGGCGAGTATTGTAACCCATATGACCGCTCGGGCCAGGGATGAAGGTGTGGGTATGATGACGCTGGTTGCGGAGATACCGGCGTATGTTCAGGGCCAGAATCCCGGGTGCATCAGCGCGGTGTCGAGACTGCTGGCAAATATTTTGGGAATACATATCGAGCTTGAGAAGCTCAAGAGCATCGGTGAGGAGTTTGAGAGAAAACTGTCGGAAATTATCGAGATGCAGCCCGAACTTGCAAGCCATATCGGCAAGCTCGAAGAAGATTATGATAATGAAGTCTTCGATACCGAGATGGGCGATTTGAAAGAATGGCTCGAGCAGCGCGGCATCCGGGTGGACTGAAAAACGGGGCACTTTGTTTAGCAGGTGTGAGCCTCAGTTGAAACCGAAGGCACTCTTATCGCGGGCAAACAGGAAAACATAACCGAAAGCATTATAAATATTTCTTGTTGACGTGCAGGGTGTTTTCGGGCATACTATAATCGCGATATCCAGCAGTTGGGTATTTTCGTCGGTTTTTGAGGGTGTGTATTAGATTTGAAGGAGTTTTATTATGCCAGGTGGCAGACCATCGCAAGGCGGCATGATGCTTTATACGGTATTGACTTTTGTGGGACTTTTCCTTGTAGCAGCGGTATTCGCGGTATTCTTCTATGTCAAGTCCGAGGACTATAAAGTGCAGAGAGATGATATGGCTGTAGAACTGGGAAAGCTGGCCAACGACAGGGAAGTTCGCGAGTTGAGCAAGACAGTAGGCAAGCCGCTGGCTCGAGAGACGATTCTTGGGACTATGTTGACATACCTTGATGAAATGGTTTCCGCGATTACGGGCGAGTTTGTTGAGGGCGCGACGGCATCGGTTCGTGTCAATGGGGCGAAGATGCAAATCAATGAGACTGTTGAGCTTCTTGGTGATGATGCTTCGGGCACTTACGGTCCCGACGGCTTCGACCTTTTGCAGACAATAAGGTCATTGAAGAGCGAACTTGATACGGCTCGCGCCGCCGCCCGCAGTATGGAGGCTTTGTTAAATGAGACTCACAAAAACATTGATGTTGCGCAGGAGAATTGGCGCCTGGAGGAGCGGCGTCTGATTGAAGAGAAGAGCCGCTTCCAGGCTATGGCTGATGAAATCCAGGGCAAGTACGACCAGCTCAAAGCGTTGATGCAGGAGTCGGTAAACGACCAGGTAAAGATATATATGGACAGGCTCCAGGTTGCGGAGGACAAACTTAAACAGAAGAACAAAGAGCTGCTGAAGTTGCAGACTCAATCGGCAAAGACGGATGAAGCGTTGCAGGATGCGCTGAGTCGGCTTGAAAAGATAAAGCCGCGTCCGGATACCGAAGTTGAGGCATATAATCCGGATGCAAGGATAGTTGATATCGACAGGCAGACGGACGTGGTGTATCTGGATATCGGCTCTTCGGACCACGTTTACCGGGGTCTGACTTTTTCTGTTTACGATAAAAATGTACCGATACCGGAAAACGGAAAGAGTAAGGCTGAGATAGAGGTTTTCCACGTTAGCGATACGGTTTCAGCGGCCAGAATCAATACATCTTCCAAAAAGAATCCTATTGTGCATGAGGACATCATAGCAAATCTGATATGGGACAGCAAAAAGAGTAATGTATTTGTGGTTGCCGGCCGGTTTGACTTCGACCGTGACGGAGAAATTGACCGCGACGGCAAAGAGAAAGTCGAGCGGTTGATAGAGCGGTGGGGGGGACGCCTAGCGCAGGAGGTGACTATAAACACTGATTTCGTAGTTCTCGGAGAGCCTCCAGTCCAGATGGAACAGCCTACCCGTCAGGATATTGAACTTGACTTGATGATTGACCAGAGGTATCAGGAGTCGGTAGCAAGTGCTGAGCAATACAACGAAATTTTGAGGCGGGCAAATACACTTCGGGTTCCTATATTCAACCAGAGCAGGTTTATGTACCTGATTGGATATGATTCTCTTGCACGAACAAGCAGCCCGTTTTAGACCCACAATGCTTGCTTGGATTTGATTTAGGTTGTTATTGTGCTTGTCCGGCCAAATGAGGTTCAACGCCTATGGAGGCGACATAAACCGGACCGGTGTATTTAATCGAGTCGGCATCTTCAACAAAACCTTTCTTTACAGCAGCAAAGGTAACGGTATGAGCGGCCTTTATCGCTTCAGGCAGGGGCCGGCCCGTGTCACAGTCAAGACCAGACGGGATATCCACAGCTAAAACGGGCAGATTGCAGGCGTTAACGGTATTGATAAGCTCGCGATAAGGGTTAGCAAGCTCGCCTCTGAGTCCTGTTCCGAACAGGGCGTCAACGAGCATGTTACACCCGTTCGTGAATGTCTTAACTTGAACGGCAATTAGGCCCGGCGTTATGTCCAGTTGGTCGATAGGCAGCTTAAGGCCTTCTGCGATGTTAAGATTAATCCGGGCATCACCTTTTATCCTGGTCTTATCACCGCATATCACTATCTTCGGCTCAATACCGGCGCAGGCGAGGTGTCTGGCTATCACGTAACCGTCGCCGCCGTTGTTGCCGATTCCGCAGAAGATGCAGACCTTTGGATTGTCGATGCCTTCTAATTCGGCGATAATAAGCTCGGCGCAGCTTCTGCCTGCGTTTTCCATCAGGCAGGGGCCGGGTATTTCAAGGTCGTTTATCGCCCAGGCGTCAAAACTGCGGACCTCACGACGGCTCATTACGACAAATTTGTCCGGTTTTGTTGGGTCAAACTTTTTCATGAAAGATGATTATACATCAAATCGATAGTATTTCAAGAAACTCTGCCCCCGGCCGTGAGGGCTTATAGTTTACAAAGGGTGGAACTTGTTTATAATACCCTTTTAGAGGCAGGTACAGGGACGCAGGTAAGTATTTTTTGCGCTTTTGAAAACCTTATATACGTCATTCTGAGCCGAAGGCGAAGAATCTTAGTCGCGCATATTGTCATTTTAGCACCGTATCGGGGTACGGCGTAAACTCCAAATGGAAGCCAGTTTTTAAGATTCTGGATTCCTGATGTAGTTTATACCAGCTCAGGAAAATGTCATACCGGCCAAGCCTGCCCTGAGCGAAGCCGAACGGGAGCCGGTATCCAAGTCGTTCTGGATGCCGGATTAAGTCCGGAATCCAGCATGAAACAGTAATGGCGAAGCATTCCACGGCTTTTCGTTCTACGCTTTACACTTTTCGCTTTTTATGTCATCCCGACCGGATTCCCAACTTGTCGGATCGAAGTGGAGGGAACTATTTAGAACTATCCCCGAAGCCGTTCCTCTAACGCAATACGCATCACGAAATACGCAATACGTATCACGCATCAATAAAATCAGCCGTCCGCCAAAGGGGGATTCCACAATCTTGCACTCTTACTTTGCATTTCCCACTCACCACCCCACCGATCCACCCTCCAACAATTCTCATCACGCTCCGTCAACCTTTTACCGTTCGCGCCGGCCTCGTCTATCTTCTTCAGCTTCTTCTTCATACTGGTCGTAGTATTCTGCTTGTTCAGACTCGTCTTCTTCGGTCCCGGGAAAGACCTCTGTTTCGGCGTCTCCTATAACCGGCTTGGGCAACGACACAACGGTGTTTTGCTTGAATTCGAGCAGTATGGGCGTCATATCAGCCGGGACACTAAAGGCAATGTCAACCCAGCCAACCCTGCCGTACCGGGAAAAAGTCTCGAATCCGCCTCTGGAAATGCTGATGGTTTCGGAGAGTTGCAATTCCACAAGCTCATCGTCAAGTAACCGTCCTTCCGGATAAACCGGATGCGCGGTTCCGCTCATTTCCCCGGCCTGGTCCTTAGGCTTGCATAGTAGTCTGACCTGTGAAGGAGTAAAGGAGATACCGCCCTGTTTATCCATCGCTCCCCCACGGTCGATTTCTCCAGCTCTTAGCCCCATCCTGACAAAGGTATAGCTTCGCCGGTCGACGTCGAATATGCGAACAGCGTTTTTCTCGGGCAGCACAACCGCCTCAGCGGCGGCAATCATGTACACTCCTTCTTTCGCTTTGTGGCGGTTCAGATGGAGCTGGTCTATGAAGTTGGCATGATATACGGCAAAGCTCTTGCCTGAGCTTAGAGAACCCCTGCTAATCCAACCGAACAGGCCCGCCACGATTCCATCTGAATTAAGGAGCGACCTTTTCGGACTGCTTATATTGATGTTATTGTCTTCGAAGCGGGCATAAGGCCATTTGAGATCAAGAGGACATAAGGCTACGGCGATAAACAAAGCACCTGATATAATAATACCGGCGATAATGCCACAGACGACGGCAGTCAGGTGAGCGGGCAACTGCCCGAAATCAACATTCTGCGGAAGAACAAAATCAGCCAGGACCTTGGTGGCAGCAAGAACAGCAATGAAGATGCCTGCAAAGACGACCGGCTGCACCCATTGCCCGCCGATACTTCTCGATATCAGTATATTCGATGCAATTTCATAGTAGCCAAGAGCCGCAATAACCGCGATGACGGCTGAAATCACAGATGTAAATGACCTGGGCGCAGAGCTTTTAAGATAAAGATGAGACACGCACAAGATAGAAATTAATATTATGCCCGCCGCAGCAAACATGTTGTCTCCTGACTAATTATATTATTTGCATTAACCTTTTCCGTATTATTGCTTGGACTTCTGGCCTTTCGGTGTTGCCGAGAATTTTTTGATGACTTCATTGATAGCGGTTATCCCTTCAGAAACTTTTTTGACGGCCTGTTCCTGCATGTAGAGCATACCGGAACGCCTGAAGTGAGAAGATATTTCACGGAGGGATTGTGCCTCTTTAACGGCCTTTTTTGTTTTTTCATCGACCATGGCAACCTCAAAGATACCGGTTCTACCGAAGAATCCTGTTCCCTGGCAGTTTTCACAGGGTATCGGTCTGCCACGCTTGTCGTATTGCATGACTCCAGCCCTGTACAGGAGCTTCATTTTGTCGGCGGGGATGTTCAACTTTCTGCACAGGTCCTGCTTTGGTTGATATGCCTGCTTACATTCGTCACAAAGTTTTCTGACAAGTCTTTGGCAGAGTATTCCGATGAGGTTTTCGATGGCTGAGTTTTTGTCTGGTACGAGTTTGAGCCATTTGCCAAGGGCGCTGATTACGTTTGCAGCTTCAATAGTAACATATACGATTTTGCCGTCCCTGGCGGCCGCGCACGCAAGTTGCGCACATTTTGCGTCTTCACAGTCAGCGATACCGATTATATCAGGAGCGGTCCTGAGAATGGTCTGCAACTTTCTGGCATAAGTCGTGATTCCCGTATCACCTAAAGAGAAGGTGTGCTGAGTGATATTACTTAGTTCGGCGGCGGGCTTTTTTTCGAGGGTGTTTATGTTGTTCAAAAAAGGATCATGGTTGCCAAGGAGGGCGTAAAGCGTCGTGGTTACTCCACTTTTTTTAGGTCCTGATATTATGAATATGCCCTTATCAAGGTCTCGAATTGAGCCAAGCCGAAGCAGTTGGTCGTGATCAAGGCCAATATCTTCGAGCACCATAACGCTGTATGCCATACCTTTTGTGAGCTTGACCTGCTCGCCGGCGGTTGAGCCTGCTACGGCAACTTCCCACTTAAACTCCTGTGAATCCCTAATGACCTTGAAGTTCCCTGTTTGAGGTTTTCTCCGTTCGTTTGTATCGAGATCGGCAAGCTCTTTGAGATAATGTATAAAATACTCCATCTGTTCTTTTGTTTTTTCGGGCTGTTTTGTGAGAATCCCGTCGATGTTGTATGTAACTGAATAGCCCTTGGTAGTGGGCTGGAAAATTATGTCGCTCGTACGTCGCCAGATAGCATCTTCAAATACTTCACAGGCGGTTTTGTAACCGTATGCTTCGGGCGTTTTGGCACTCGGCAGGGGTGCCTTGTTGTTATTGGCAGTGATAAAAGATATGCCTTTTGTCGTTACGGCAAATTTCTTTTTTTCATTTACAAAAATACCCTTTAAGTGTTGAGCAGTAAGTACCCGTTCGAAATCGGCGACCCTTGCGTTTCGGTGCACAACGTAGGCGGTGGCGGTGGCTCCTACGGCAATGAGGTAAAAGAGCAGTCCGGCTACGAAAAAAGGTGCAAGCAGCCAAATAACAATTGCTCCAACTCCGGCAGCAGCGAAGGCGGCGGTCCACGTATTGACCTTTGTTCTAACAGCCTGTGCGTCTGTGTGCACCCATCTAAGCAACAGTAACAAGGCGAAGAAAAGGACCACAAAGACAACGAACTTCACCGGGGATATATATCCGCCGTAACCGGTCCCGGCGGCTAATAAAATCGGCATAGGATGCTCCCAAGTGTACGGCTTTTGTTAAGTTTTTCCATAAGCAATAGTACCTTTATCTCCGCCCTGCTATTCTGGATAACCGGGCCTGGGCCTCAATTTTGGTACAATAGCAGGTCCGGCAAAAAAAATCAAACCAATATATCCGTAAAAAAATCTCTGCTAAAAGGCCCTTCGTTGCAAAACTCCGGAAAAAACAAGATGTCCGGTAGCACAGGGGCATTTATATCTTATCCCCGTCTTGACGAATACAAGTATTGTATATTTGATATTTGATATTTCTCTGTAGAAAACATTATTATTGTCATTGCGAGGCCTGCGAAGCAGAATGCCTGCCCTGAGCGAGAGCAGCGAGTCGAATGGGTGGCAATCTCGATTTTTCAAGACATAAGATTGCTTCGCTCGCAATGACCTGATGGAGTATCCTTTCAACAGAGCAATTTGATTTTTTTTCAATCGCTTTGTAAACCATTTTAACGGATTTCTAAATAAGCTCTGTTCGACTCTGCCTCACGGCAAGTGAAATATCCCGGCTCGGCCCCGAGATACAGAAGTAGCGGGCGCGGTTCAAATGATTCCGGTAGCGGTGGCTCGAATTCCCTTAAGCGCCATTGTCAGCTCTTCCTTCTTTGGAGCGTACTGCAGGGCGACCTTGAGATCAATCCATTCTTCTTCGACAAGTATCCGTAGGCTTTCTGTGAAGTCCCGCATTCCTTCGCCGGTGCCGGCCCTGATGGCGTTCGGCAGGTCACCCTCCCTGCCCTCGGAAATAAGTCTTCTGACAATAGGAGTGGCGATCATAATCTCGGTTGCCGGTATCCTTTGGGCTTCTTTTTTCAGGCCGGGGAGAAGATTCTGGCTGATGACAGCCCTTACCGCCACGGCGAAGGTCTGCCTGACAAGCTCTCTTTCTTCCTGGGGGTATAAGTCGAGGACTCGCTGAACTGTCTGGGCGGCGTTTGCGGCGTGAAGTGTGGCAAAAACGAGATGACCGGTTTCAGCGGCTCTCATTGCGGCGGTGAGTGTGTGATTGTCCCTTATCTCGCCGACAACAACGACATCAGGGTCCTGCCTTGTAAGGGAGCGTAATGCCTCGACATAGTCAACCACATCAATACCAATTTCTCTTTGAGAAACGATGGCTTTTATATCTTTGTGCAGAAACTCTATGGGGTCCTCGATTATGATAATATGACAGGCCCTGTTCTTGTTTATATGGTCAATCATAGAAGCAATAGTGGTGCTTTTTCCACACCCTGCGGGTCCTGTTACGAGGACGAGCCCCTCATTGTGCTCTGCAATCTTGTGTACTACCGGCGGCAGGTGTAACGTTTCAAATGGGGGTATATCGCTGGTGATATGCCTTGCGGCAAGACTCATCACTCCACGCTGGCGAAAGACGTTTACCCGAAAACGGTGGGCCTCACTGACTTCATATCCAAAGTCGATAGTCCCGTTTTTCAGAAAGAATTCCTTTTGCTCATCCGTCATAATCTCGAAGATTATCTCTTCGATTCGTTCCGGGGTGAGTACTTCGCCGCTGGTATCTTTGAGCTTTGTGCGAACCCGCATCTTGGGGCATTGGTTTACTTTCAGGTGTAAATCACTTGCCCCGGCCTTGATTGCGGCATTGAACCATTTGTCAATCCGTGTCCTGTGATCAGAATCCTTCCGCCTGTCTATCGGCTGGCCTTTTGCCATCTATTTATCCTGCCACTTCGTCATTAATGTATTTTGTTTCGGTTATCATTTATTTTATGTCAGAACTTTTATCTAAGGGCCGATAATATACACAAATATCGACTTAAGCGAAACACTTTATTATAACCTAAATGTATTGCTTTGTCAAGCAGTGCAGGAATGCTTATTTTATCGCTCTGGAGCGGTTAAAGAAGAGGATGCAACAACCGGTTTGAAAGTGCTTTATGTTTATTGATTAAACAGCACCCAGAACAAGCACCGGGTAAGTCCTCAACCGGTCGAACCGCAGTTTGGGTGAAGCCGAAAGAAGCTAAGCACACAGAGCAATTTCTTCGAGGTCGAGTTCCATAAGATGCTCCAGATACAAGTCGAGTTCTTCTGCCGAGAACTGCGCCAGAAACTCCGGCTTGGCCCCTTTGTTAATCTCGATTATAAAGTCGATGATTTCCCGTTTGCTCATATCTTTGCTCCATCTAAATCCAGGACTCAGGCTTCTTATAATGAGCATATCGGACGGGCGGACGGATTTTCTTGAATCGGTCCAGGAGTGTTGCCAAAGTTAAAGTGAAGACTGTAAGGTACTAAATGAGTCGAGGTTTTGTCTGTGAAACACATCATATAGTATCGGACAAACGCGGATGTCGGGAACGCTTTGAAAGGTCCAATAATAACGGTTTTGTTGCTTTTTGAAACACGACCAAAATTTGTAATTTTTTTTCACACATTTCTTTATGACCCAGCCTGCGCCTTGAGCTGTCATCTTACGCCGTGTTGAGGCCAAGTGCTAATCCAGTCGCACCGCGACAAAGGTTCTTACGCCAAGGCAGACGGGAAAAAGCAACTGAGAACTATGCTAAGGTTGAGGCAGGTGAGCTTTTCGGCCATGTACTTTTTCGTAGGCTCTGCAAAAGGGACAAATACGTGATTCAATATTCTTAACCAGCCAGAAAGCCAGGCCCTTTTGTTTGCTGCGCGCGCGTTTGCACACAAGGCATTCGGCGCACCTTTGTGCCATCCAGCGGTCTTTCTTTGTTATTTGGCTGGATTCCATTTCTTCGTATTTCTCAATAATTAACGTAAATGTCAAAAGCTCTCTATGACTTCCAGCTCCCGCGGTTTTAGCCTTTTCAAGAGGGCAAGCTGATTTTTACCGAGTCTGGCCTTTATTGTTACGCTGCTGTCGATGTACTGTCGGTCCAAAATCGCCGCGTTTGCTCTGAGGAAACTTTGCACCTTGCCGTTTCCCGCACTGCAGCTTACCTGAATGGTAACGTCGGAGCCTTTTATTTTTGCAAGTACGGCGGCAGCCAGCCTGTCCAGATTCAGGCCGGTCTTGGCTGAGATGCATATCGCATCGGGGTACACCGTCTGTAGTGCCTCAAAAACAGCTATGTCGCCGAGCGCATCGGCTTTATTGAGCAGGAGAAGTTTTTCTTTTTGGGCGCAGCCGATATCCGCCAGCACGTTGTCCACACTTTCGATTTGTTCAAAGGCTTCCGGGTTCGAGGCGTCGGCCAGGTGCAGCAGCAGGTCGGCGTTCACCGCTTCTTCGAGGGTGGCTTTGAACGAGGCGACTAAATGGTGCGGCAGGTGCCTTACAAATCCGACCGTATCACTGAGAAGCACCTCGGAGGCTCCTTCGAGGATCCACTTGCGGGTTCGAGTGTCTAAGGTGGCAAACAGCTTGTCTTCAACGAAAACACCGGCGGCGGTTAATGCATTCATAAGCGTGCTTTTCCCGGCGTTTGTATATCCTACGAGGCAGATTTTATAGTGTCCGGCCCGACCGGCTATCTCCCGAAGCTTTCTTTTATCGATACCAGCCAACTGTCGCTTTAGCTCGGTAATTCTTTTTGCAACGAGCCTTCTGTCTATCTCAAGCTGCTTTTCACCTGTACCCCTTGTTCCGATCCCTCCCACTGCTCCTGCGGCGGTCCCTCCGGCGGCGCCCGCCAGTGTGTCGAGGTGTGACCACATTCGTGTAAGTCTTGGATAAGTATATTCCAGTTGCGCAAGGTCAACCTGAAGCTTCGCCTGGCGGGTTTTGGCCCTGGTCGCGAATATATCGAGAATCAGCTCGCTACGGTCCAGTACCTTCCTTTGTATAATCTTTTCAAGTTCACGAATCTGCGCCGGTGAAAGGTCGTTATCGAATATAATAACATCGGCGCGATTTTTCTTTACCCTTTCGGCGAGCATCTCGGCCTTTCCTTTGCCGATATAGGTTGCAGGATGAATGCGGGAGATTTTCTGCTGGAACCTATCGATGACAATCGCGCCCGCCGTCCGTGCCAAGGCTGAAAGTTCCACCAAATTGTCGTTATGGTTTTTCCGGCCTCGATGAGCCGCCGCCACGAGCACCGCCCGTTCTTTTCGCACCTGTAACTGCTCTCTGACCTTCTCCAATTAGGCCGGGACCTCCAAAAATTAAATATCCCCACGGACAAAATGCAAATACCTTATATTTTGTTTGATTATACCGAATGCATCGAGTTTTTTCAAGTTCTTTTGTGCGTAAGAAAGCAGTTTTAATGATGAGCTCCTGTAACCATAGACATTGCAATTACTTACAGCAATATCTTGTTTGTGATTAAAGGCAATAAACAATAAAGGTTCACGAAATTTCCCGGTTTTTTTTACCTTCTTTTGAAAATCAGTCTTCGACAAGCGTTGCATCCAGAACCACCCTGTCTGCAGGAAGCGGGCAGTTAATTACAACCAGCGACACTGAATCTTCAAAAGGTTCCCAGTTAAGTGTGACAGAACCAGCCGGCTTTTCATCCACCCGACAGATAAGGACATCATATTTGCCCTGTCTTGCAATATTGAATTTGTAATCAAACTGTCCGTAATAAAGAAAGCCCATATAAAACAATCTCATCTTTTCCGAGAACGCGATATTCCAGGTTTTGTCGGCATCTATCGCTTTCAACCTGCGCAGGACCGGTCCCGAAAGAGTCGAGCCGCCCATACGGTAAGGTGAAGGCAGATTACGAAGGGTTACAAGTACCACGATTGTTATAACAACGGTGCGCAGAATCCGGCGCAAGCTCTTTTGACAAATACCGCATTCAAGCCTGTCAAGTATTATTAGGCCGGATGTTACGACCATCGGAATCAGAAAAATCTGGCTGCGTACCCTGCGCGGCAGGCCCGGGCTTCTGTTCAGAACAACACCGTAGATAAACAATATCAACATCGTTACGCAGGTAACCAT
>Ga0180433_10001408_pt1 | contig 40224 bp, 34 predicted proteins | sample SS_ome_8_FD_132980 | JGI IMG/M metagenome (GOLD analysis project Ga0180433, IMG submission 132980) | Hypersaline lake sediment archaeal communities from the Salton Sea, California, USA - SS_1_D_1 metaG | ecosystem: Environmental > Aquatic > Non-marine Saline and Alkaline > Hypersaline >... | reverse complement strand
CTGCGCACCAACACTGCCGCCGGCCCGGACATATTGACTGAACCGGCACCAACGCATCAACCCCAAAACACAGAACGCGTAACTAATGTCAAAACAACAGCTTACAAATGACAGTGCCATTAGCGTCTGATACTGTTTATCATCCATCATTTCCAGGTGCTCCCTTAAGGTTCGTCATTCTGCCGAATTCTATTCTAAGAGTTTTGAGTAAAAGGCTCAATTGTAATATTCGGCAAGATTGCAAAGAGGCATTAACCAAATCCGAGGCTCTCGATGAATCGGGGGCATCTGCGTTTTGTAGTTTATTTTTTTTGTTTGATAATGAAACACCGGCCGCTCATCCTTAGTTAAAAACTACGGAGGGTAGATAGGTGTCGGGCTTAATAATCTTCGGTCCTTTATCGGGCACCTTGTCCGGCAGTACTTATGGACCGCGCTTCTGTTTCGGCAATTTGACAATATATACAGAAGCCGAGCCGCGCACCCGTCGAGACGCCGTCTCGCCGCGGCTGAAGCGGCCGAATTAAAGAGTAATGTAACAATATTATGCTTGGGGCGCCGCAAGCAGCCGAACCACAAGATGGTATAACAAAATTATCCTTCGGGTGGCTTGCGCCGCGACGCTTTTGTTGTTATGACGCGCCGCTGCTTGACAATTTGGCAGCTTTATTTAAAATCACGGGGTGGTTTCGGGTTCAGATGTTATGAATTCAGGCGAACGGTTTTATGACAACAGATTCAAAATCCGAGCATATAGGGGCGGTCGGTCTTCTGGTTGCAACCGCTGTTTTGTGGAGCTTCGGGGGATTGTTAATTAAACTCATTTCCTTAAATCCGATGTCGATAGCGGGGGGGCGGTGCCTTTTGGCGACGGCAGTCATGCTGTTTGTGATTCGCCGGCATTATCTGAACTGGTCGTTTGACCAGATTGGAGGGGCGGTATGTTATGCGGCCAATGTTATCCTGTTCGTTCTGGCTACAAAACTGACGACTGCGGCAAACGCAATCTTTCTTCAATATACCGCACCGATATACGTTGCAATATCAGGATTTTATTTTCTCAATGAGAAGATGCGCGGTGTTGAATGGCTGACGGTTCTTGCGGCAATATTCGGAATGGCGTTGTTTTTCCTCGACCGGCTCAAGTTTGCCAATTACTGGGGCAATGCTTTGGCAATACTGGCGGGTATTACTTTTGCGGGGATGATAATTTTTATGCGCCGACAGAAAGACAAATTTCCGTTGGGTTCGATATTTCTCGGCAATATTCTGGCAGTGATTGTATGCGCTCCTTTTATGTTCGGCCAAGTGCCGAATCAGGCCGGATGGCTGGCTTTAGCGGCACTCGGGATTGTACAATTGGGGCTTTCATATATTTTTTATTCGATTGCAATCAAACGGGTTACCGCCCTTGAGGCAATTATGGTGCCGGTAATTGAGCCTGTTCTTAATCCGGTTTGGGTATTTTTATTTTTAGGCGAACGACCAGGAATATGGGCTGTGCCGGGGGGCATTATCGTGATTTTCGCTGCGGCTACGTGCGGCTGGCTAAGAGTATCTAACAAAATGACCGGACAGTCACCCTGAGCGAAGCCGAAGCAATCTCATATCTTGAAACAACGAGATTGCCTTTGGGTTGATCGAAATGACAATAATAACGTTTTCAACAGAGCAGTTGTCTATCTTATTAACGTCAGCCCTCTTTGCATTGCATGTTGACGGACTTGTTCAATTTCATCGGCACGTGGGTAGCGGTTTATCTGCGGATGTCGGTCAGCCCTGTAGCAGGGCCGGTATTGGGCCATTACATTAATAGCTGTGGAAGTTGAAATTTCGTCGGCTAAAAAATCTATTATCTCAAAGCTGCCGGCAAGCCGGTTCGGCAGGACGAGATGTCTTACCAAAAGACCACGCTCGGCCAGGCCCTTTTCAACCTTCAAATCGCCGATTTGGCGGTGCATCTCTTTCACCGCAGCTCGGTTAATTTGCGGGTAATCGGGGGCATCTGAAAGTTGTTTTGCCACATCTGAATCGGCGTATTTCATATCCGGCATATAGATGTCTATGAAGCCGGACAGCAGCTTGAGGGTATCGACCGAATCATAGCCGCCGGTGTTATAAACCGTCGGTATTGTTAAGCCTTTGGTTCTGGCTGATTCAACGGCTGCAGCTATAGGGCCGGCCAGATGGGTCGGCGTTACAAAATTGATGTTGCTGCAGCGGCGATTTTGCAGGGCGAGCATCGCTTCAGTCAACTGCTCAATACTCCTCTCGCTGCCGTAGCGAAGATGGCTGATGTCGAAGTTCTGACAAAATACACAGCCTAAGTTACAGCCGGCAAAAAATATGGTGCCGCTGCCTCCGGGTCCGACAAGAACCGGCTCTTCGCCGAAATGCGGCCCCACAGAGCTTACCCGCGGCATACCGGCTATCTCGCAAAAGCCGGTTTCACCTTCTGAACGTCGAACTTTACAATTTCGCGGGCACAGTGTGCACGGATTCATCTTCCGCCATAATTTGCGAACCGGCTCGCTGAACGAATCTAAATCAACTGGTGGTTTAAACATCTTAAATTATGGTTCCCAGTAAATAATTAACCCAAACCGAGCTATTGTCAGTTTGAGTATTTTATTATACTGCGATGGCGGGCCGAAATTTAGTGAAATCCTTTTGCCGGTGGCTTATAATGGGTAAAAATTCAGTAAGGAGACCTCGAATGGCAGAAGAACTTGTCGGGATAATTGGAGGGACGGGCCTGGGAGATGAGCTGGCCAAGCTCATAACCGATGCTAAGAATGAAGATGTCCGCACGCCGTTCGGAAGACCGAGCGGACCGGCCCTTGTGGGTCAAATCGGCACCCGAAGGATAGCGTTTATCAACCGCCACGGCCCGGGCCACAGGCTCGGCCCCGGCGAGGTGCCATACGCAGCCAATATCTTCGCCCTGAAAAAACTGGGCGCAACCTGCTTAATAGCAAGTGGGGCGGTCGGTTCACTCACAGAAGAGATCGCACCGAAGGACCTGGTTGTTGCCGACCAGTTCATCGACAAGACCTTTCGCAGACAAGATAGTTTCTTTACCGACTTCGGGGCGGTTCACTGTGAGCTGGCTGAACCTGTCTGCCGGCGTCTGAAAAAAGCAATTTTGGCGTCGTCAGACCACCTGGACACAAAAGTCCACACCCAAGGCACTTATATCTGTATGGAGGGGCCGCACTTTTCCACACGCGCCGAGTCGCTGATGCACAAGCAATGGGGCGGAGATATTATAGGTATGACCGCTATGCCTGAGGCCAAATTAGCCCGCCAGGCGCAGATGTGCTACGCCCTTATAGCACTTGTAAGCGATTATGACTGCTGGCGGGAGCATGAACCCAGTGTGAAAAAACAGGACCTGTTGCAGGAAATCATCGCCAACTTACAGGCCGCTACGCAAAATGCCGTTGAATTGATAAAGGCCGTCCTGCAATCGGAACAGACGCTTTGCTCTGACAATTGCCCATGCAGGAGGAGCCTGTCTCTTGCCGTCTGGACGAAGCCCGAAAAACTCGACCCGGCAAAAAGAAAAAGTCTCGATGTACTGTTTGAGTAAATGAGCCGGGTACAATTATCGCTCCCCCGTGCGCGGCTCAATAATTGTTCATATCGTGCCTGTTGTCGAAACAAGTCACCTGCCGGCAGTGAGGACGGTGTCTGTGATTTGCGACAAGTGGTTTGAAAATCCGAGGTTGGGTCGTTTTTCGGAAAATTCCCCACAATCTTTGGGACGATTATTACATTTCCGAAAAGCTTGATTTTTTGGAGTCAAAATGATACAATAATCTTGGAGATGTCTTTTGGGGTGAATAGATGAAACAGGTGGTTTTAATTACATCAATTCTGTTTGCGGGATTGGCATTTGTCGGGTGTCAGCCGGAAAGTACCACTTATCAGTATCGTGCAGGCTCATTATACGAATATAACAGGCTTATGGATTCCTGGATACCCAATAATGATACCTTGCCGCCGCTGCCGCCCGCTTCAGAAGGTTCGCAGGGTCGGTGGATTGAGGTGCCAGCCCCGAGCAAAGAATCAGAACCCCTTTTAACTCATCATTCTGAGCCGCAGGTTTATATCGGTGCTTACTACGGCTGGGACCGGCCTTACAGAAGTTGGCGCCACGCGCGGTCTTGTTGGTATCCGGGCCGGTACAGGCCCGGCAGCGGCTTTTCAATCGGTTTGAGCTTTGGCCCGGCGCTGCACCGGTCCGCATGGGGACGTTACGGCTATTGGGACACCTGGAATCGTGACTGGCCTCATACGGGTGCCTGTGTCCCACGACATTTCAGGTGGTAGTATTCCGTCAATGCTATTTATGTGAGAATGGACTCGACATGCTGTATGCCTGTCATTCCCGCGAAGGAATGTCACCCCTGCGGAGGCAGGGGCGGGAATCCAGAAACCCAGAGCAAATAAAGAACGCTCGTATTCTCACAATGTTAGACATGACACAATAGTAGTGTATTATTGTACATTTCCGGTCGATGACCCGGCAAGTGATAAAACATCGATCTAATACCAATTGTAATTAATATGTGCGATTACCGTGTCCCGGACTCGAGGAACTTGACCAGATTATATACAGCCTGGTTGCAGGGAACGGCAATTTGGTGCTGCGCGGCAAGGGATATGACAGCGCCGTTTAAGGCGTCTATCTCGGTCGGCTTTTCAGCCAGGATGTCCTGCAGAGTGGATGATTTGTGTTCAGCGGTGTCGGGGACGAGCCTGTCGTAGAAAACCTTAACAAAATCGGTCGGCTTTAGCCAGTGTGTGTTATAGCCGGAAGCAACCATAACGGCGAAAACCTCCTTTATAATGCTATCCATTATCACCCGGGTAAATTCGCTCTCTGCTAATCGCCCGTAGGGAACGTCAAAAATCGCACCAAGCGGGTTTAGAGCGCAATTGTAAAGCATCTTGGCCCACAGGTCCTTTTCAATGGTTTCAGTCAACTCACAGGCAATGCCGCCGCCGCTTATAAGCTCACACAAACCGGCCATACAAGACAAATCACACCCGAACAAAGAACCTATATGGACAGAATCGGCGTGCACGGTTATCTCGACTTCATTGGGCCTGGGGCGGACAAAACCTGTAATAACACGGGCGTTGTATATGCGGTCGGTGCTGAAAAAAGAGCTGAACTTGTCTGCGTTGCCCCATCCGTTCTGAAAGAGCACGATTTTTGCGTTTTTGCTGAACAGCGGGGCATGTTCTGATAGGTCCTGTGCCGCACCGAGGGAATCGAACGATTTCGTGCAAACAAGTATATAATCATATTGAGTGTCTTGAATCCAGTTTAGTGATGTATAGGCACCAAAAGCGGCCGGCGGTGCTTCAAAATCATCAAAAATGCCCCTTCGAAACAGTCCGTGCGTGCGCAGAGCCACGACCGTGTTTTCCCTTGCGATAATATCAATATCGGCACCGGATTTAAGCAGACAACTGGCGATGCCCAGTCCAACCGAACCAGCACCATATATCAGGATTCTCATAATAACGACTATTATAAGCCCCCGCCGGGACGAGAAAAGAAAGAAACCATCCCCAAGGCCTTCGGCCAAAAGGCTGAATATATGAAGAGTATGAAAAGTAGATTGTTAACAATTTTCCTCTAGAATTGTTAAGTGTTTTTTGTTTGTGTCAGGAATTCCCAGACCTTGTTTGTGGCGTATTGCTCAAGAGTGTTGAGCCGGAAGGCGGAGTCGAATTTTTCACCCTCGCCCAGCAGCATCGGTTTCGGCCAGATAAAGGCCGTTTCGATAAGCAGCTTTCTCGGCTCGCGGAACAAAGACTCGATTCGCAATTCCACGGAACACGGTTCTTGTTCAGGGATTTCCTGCGGCGGCATAACGAATCTGAGACCTCCACCTGCTACCGGCCTTGGACCGAGGCATCGAAAATCCTCGGGCGACTGGCCTAAGCGCCTCTCCCAGAGATACTGAAAAGCGTGCGTCTGGGAGCTGTAGAGGTGCTGAATCTTGGCGGCACAGCGGATAATCTGATACTGGCCGGTGCGATAAGTCTGCTGATACGCATCTGTCGCCGAAGAAGCTTCCTGAATAAACATCTCAAGGTCGTAGGTGGGCGGTGATGAGATTATATAAATGCCGGAGACCTGTGGAGCGGGAGATTCGAGTTTTACCTGCAGATGCGAGGGTTGAGTGCGGCTCAAAGTAAAACTCCTTGGCCCGGCGTTGGTTTGAGAAAACTCCAGCCCGTTGTCCAGAAGCGCCTTTTGGAAATCAACGGTTACAGCTTTATCCGGCGTCCAGCCGCTTGCGATTGCATAGTTTATGCTGAAGTGTACACTTGTCCGGCTTTGGCGATTTATTGCATCCATTGGCTACCTCTCTATATGTAAACAATTTGGCATATTGTAAAGGCACTAAGAGCGAAATGAAAGAATAATTTGGAAAAACTCTCACCAAAGGGACTGATAATAAGCAACCTGGCGAACTTCAAATTCACCCGCCCGGTGCCGGTTAAGTAGCGTTGCGAACGGGTCGATAAGAAAATGAGTGATGAATGCCTTACAAAAAAAGTCTTCTATTAAGCGGATGCAAAGGATGAACTTGTTAGGCCGGCTCATAAAACGAACAAAATACGAGCACCGCTGGAATGTAAAAGAATATAACGTTAAGTGGTATCCGAGCAGCGGCAGTTGTGTGAGGCGCAATATGAGCAATGTCAGCCCACAGCAAATGCCGCCGCTGATGGTCCGAAAAGCAGCCTGGCGACAATGAGCCGGGGCATAAAAGGAGGCACGAAAGCCCTGTCCGTTATTAGGCGGATGGGGCTTTTTATTTTATATTTTACATTTTATATTTTATATTGAGTTTTTCAAAGCGCAACGTCCCCTGATTTATTGATGTTACAGGCCGTATGAGTATAATAATCCGGATAAGACTTGGCGTCCGGAACTGTATAAATGAATTTTTCTGTTTTGGCATCTCAAAAACCACGGTGGCTGCAGATTATCGTTGCCGGTGTAATAGCCGCTGCGACGCTTGGGGTTTACTGGCAGGTTCGCGGCCACGAGTTAGTCAATTTCGACGACCCCAAATATGTTACGGAAAACCCGATTGTTCAAAAGGGCCTGACAATTGAAGGTGCCAAATGGGCCTTTACTACCAGGCATGCCAGCAACTGGTTTCCGCTGACCTGGCTGTCGCTTATGCTGGATTGTGAGATTTCCGACGATTGGGCCGGGATGTGCCATACAACTAACCTTCTTCTTCACGTTGCAAATGCGCTGCTGCTGTTTTATTTCCTGATACGTACAACCGGCTTACTTTGGCCTGCCGCTTTTGCAAGCGCCTTATTTGCCCTGCACCCGCTACACGTAGAATCAGTTGCTTGGGTAACCGAAAGAAAGGACGTTTTAAGTACATTCTTCTGGCTGATGACAATGTTGGCCTACGCGCGATATGCCCGGCGTCCGACAATATCAAGATATGCGATTGTTTTGATATTGTTTGCCTTTGGCCTGATGTCAAAGCCTATGTTGGTTACGCTTCCCTTCGTTTTGCTGCTTTTGGATTACTGGCCGTTGGGCAGATTGCCCTTTTCCATGCCGCACAAGCGCTTGCAGAAGCCGAGCCGCGCAAGCGGCCGAAAAGGTCGAGCTAAAAAAGACAAACACAAAGAGCAGACTTCTTTAATACTCATTCTGGAAAAGGTACCGCTGTTTATCATGTCGGCAGCCTCGTGCATTGTAACATTGTGGGTTCAACGGGGTGTGGAAGTTCCTGCCCGCGTGCTGAGCATTCACAGCAGGTTAAGCAATGCGATGATTTCGTACGTGGTTTATCTTTACAAGATGGTTTGGCCCGTGCGTTTGGCGGCATTTTATCCGCATGCAAAGACCTGGCCCGCGTTACAGGTGGCAGGAGCCGGCCTTTTACTGCTTATGGTAACGACCTTGATGATTCAAAGTTACAGAAAAGGTTATACCATAGTGGGGTGGCTGTGGTATCTGGGCACATTAGTTCCGGTGATAGGTCTTGTCCAGGTGGGCGTCCAGAGCTATGCGGACCGATATACTTACGTGCCGCTAATCGGTATATTCATTGTTATAGCCTGGACAGCAGCCGATTTTGTCAAAGATAGAGTTTACCGAAAAATTGCGGTGTCGGTTTTAGCTACGGTCATACTCGCAGCTCTCGGTGTGTGCACACAGATTCAGGCCGGCTACTGGCGGAATAATGTCGCCCTTTACGAGCATGCGCTAAAAGTTACCGCCGACAATCATGTGGCCCACAACAATCTCGGAGTCGTTCTGAGAGAACAGGGCAAGACGGCCGAAGCCCTGAAACACTTCGAGGCTGCGGTCAAAGTATTTCCGATGTATATCGACGCTGTTGTCAACCTTGCAGCAGGACTCCTTGGCGAGGGAAGAGGCCAGGAGGCAATTTTCTATTGTGAGGCGTTCTTACAAAAGGGCCGCGGAAATTGCCTTTTGCACAATAACTACGCAAACGCCCTCAAAGCCGCCGGCCGAATTGATGAAGCCATCCGGCAGTACTACAAGGCCCTTGAGTTTGATAAAAACGCCTGGCAGGTCCACTGCAACTTGGGGATGATAATGGCGGCCCGCGGCAAAATCGACAAGGCCCTCAAGCATTTCCAAGCCGCTGCCAAGGTAAATCCGAACCACCCTGCCGTGCGCAAGGGCCTTGAAGAACTCCTGAAAATACAGCGCCAATCAAATCAAAAAAACTAAAAGCGGTAATTGACAAGACCATCAATCGGATTGTGTTGCGGCTTCTCGCTTTGCTTTGCGGCTTTTCGGCGGCCAGATGAGAATGTCATCCGTTCTTGAGCCATCCGGCTTCTTCTTACGACTTTCGCCATTCTCATCAATGTTGTTTTTGCCCTTGCTGTAAATAGTGAAACCATCATCAGTGAATCTGTAAACGAACGAGCCATTATTGATTGGATCGACAAACAATTCCGAAGGGGCTAAAGATTTGACATCTGCCAGGCTCTGAGGCCACCGGCCATGCACGTTTTTATAGTGCCTTAATGCGACAATAATTCTGGCAGCATGGCGTCTTGCGAGTGTTTCAAGCCAACGCTCATAAAGTATGTGATACATAGCTTTTTGTGGCCCGCATTGTTTCCAAAACAGCCAAGTAAGGTAGGATGGTATTTTTAACATTAAATCTTCAAATGAGGGTGACTCAGTCGGCCATTGATATTCAAAGTTGGACATCTCATAATAGTCTGAAAATTCATTCTCTAAAATTGTACCTGTTGTTTTTGGTTTTGTTGGTAAGACGAACCAATAGTATATTACCCATGCTCTGTCCAAGCGCTTTCGCCAATATGTTACAGGCTGTTGTACTCTTTTAAGGTAAATATGTGACGAGTTTCTTAAAAATCTTATTTTTCCTTCAGAATTAACCTGATAGTACATACCGAAAAAATTCTTTGCGAAGAGCTTCTGATAATCAAGGATTCTTGGCAAATCTGCAGACCAGTTGAAATCAATTTCTTCTATAGCTTTGTCAATGGACGAAAGATTCTGTTCTACTAACTCACAGTTTATAACAGATTCGTTTATCTGTCCGATTGCGATACCTTCTACAGCAAGAGCAATAAGAAAATCCATCATCGTCATTTGCTGATACATGTGGCTTGCAATTTGTAGTACAGCAAGTTGCTTTCTAAGTGATCGGTCAATTTGTCCATTACCAAGATCATAGTTCGCCGCCCTAACAAGCAATCTGGACCAATATTTCACAGGGATGTTGTATTCAAATGTCTTCTCTAAATTTATGAGATCAGCATATATTGGGAAACGGCACTGGTCTTTTTCAGAAGCTTCTAATAGGGTCTCTATGGTCTTGTTTTTTTCAGTTATCCACAGTGCTAATTGTGGACATTCGTCACTCTTCCAGGGTCCGGACCTCGTTATACAATCAAGGTCATCGCCCATAAAATCAGGTTTGAAGTCATTGACGTCAAATATTTTGATAAGTTTATTATAAATAGTCGCTGCGTTTTCTTCTTCCGGTATGGCACGTTTGGCTTCGATGGCGGCTAATTCTTCATCGAATGTGTACGGCCGCCAGTCGCCATCCTCTTCGGGCAGAAAGACCCAGACAATAAGCGCGATGATGATTATTCCGAACGTTAGCCAAATCCATTTTCTTGCCCGCTTGGGTATTACAGTAAGGGAGGCAAGGATAATCGCGATTAGAGTCAGAACCTTCCAGGGTGCCTGAAAATAAAGACCTGCACTCAGCCCGAGCACAAGCAAAACCACAAATAGCCACTTAACTGCGAGAAAAACCCATCTAAACATGCGTTTTACGCGTGCCGGCTTTTTTGTATTATTCTGGTCTGTCATATTTTGCCCTTTGAATTCATTTTAACTGATAGCAACAGGAAAAACAAGGGCCTTGCAACTGGGTGTTTTATGCACGGCCAAACAAGTTTGACCGTGGCACCCATTTATATATGGTCTGACTGTACTTATTGGGGTGCCACTGTCAAGCAACAGCTTGGCAGTGTATGTTATTCAACAGTTAAAATCTTGATTTTAAGACCCCTGTCAGTGGTTCTATGTCAGGCAAAATTGATGAGCCGCTTCCTACTTCGCTCTTCGAGCTTCGAAGTATGGGTCGCGGGCTGTTTCAGCAGATTTCTCCGCTTCGTCCCGACAAGTCGGGGCTCCGGTCGAAATTACCTGGACCCCGGCTCAGGGGCCGGGGTGACAATGAAGGAGCCGGGGTTAAGGAGGTTGATTTACAATTGCTTTTCGGATAAACTTAAAAAGTGAACTCGACTTATCTCAACTTAGTTAGGCCAGGAAGGCACAATTAATGAAGACCCTCGTTGTTGCTACACGCGGTTCGCGTCTCGCCCTTGCCCAGACTAATATTGTCATTGATGCCTTGAAAAAAACGCACCCGGATGTCAATTTTGAAATCAAGCGGATAACCACCAAAGGTGATAAACAGACAAAGGTTGCACTGTGGCAGTTAAGCGGATTCGGCTTTTTTACCAGGCAGGTGGAAGAAGCCCTTCTTGCCGGCGAGGCCGATATTGCCGTTCACAGCTTTAAGGATATGCCGACCGAGAAACCCGAGGGGCTAACGATTGCAGCGGTTAGCGAAAGGTTTTTTCCACAGGATTGCTTTGTATCAAACAAGGCCGCTGGTTCGCTCGACGAGGTGCCTGAAGGGGCAAAGATCGGGACATCGAGCTTTCGTAGAATCGCCCAGATAAAGCAACTGCGAGGTGACCTTCAGACAACTACTATCCGCGGCAATGTCCAGACGCGCCTTTCAAAGGTTCAGTCCGGTCAACTTGATGCCGTTATCCTCGCAAGGGCGGGGCTGGAACGGTTGGGCCTAGCTGAGGTAATATCCTTTTCTTTCGACCCGCTCGAGTTTATCCCGGCACCTGCTCAGGGTGCCCTGGCAGTACAAACAAGGTCCGATGACCCGGATACAAACAGGATTGCCTCTTCAATCAACCACGCCCCTACACGTCTTGTAGTATCGGCGGAAAGGCGGGTGCTGGCCGCGTTACACCCGGGCTGTCATGCGCCGGTGGGAGTATTTGCAAAAATTACAGGTTCTGATATTATGATTACAGCGTTTGTCTCGGATATTGAAGGAAAAGTTTTCCTGCACAGGAAAGTTACTGGCCCGAACTCAGAATCGGAATTGCTGGCCGACAGAATCGCCGACGAGCTTGTTAAGGATGGAGCGGCTCGGCTTTTGGAGAATTTGAAGCCTAAATGAAGTATGGTAAGGTATATCTTATTGGTGCGGGACCCGGCGACAGCCGACTTATAACGCTTCGCGCGGTCGAGTTAATTAAAAAAGCCGATTGCGTGATATACGACGGCCTGGTCAATCCGGTGCTGCTAAGATATGCGCCGTCCGCCACAGAGCTGATTTCCGTTCGCAAACGCACCGGACCTAAACCGGTTATTCAACAAACAGTTAACCAACTCATTATCGAAAAGGCCCGACAGGGAAAGACCGTTGTGCGACTCAAAGGCGGCGACCCGGGTATGTTCGGAAGAGCTCCCGAAGAAGCCAAAGAATGCGCAGACGCCGGAATCGCTTTTGAAATAATCCCCGGCATAACCGCAGGCCTTGCCGCCGCGGCGTACTGCGGCATATTTCTGACCGACAGAGATCACAGTTCGCAGGTCATTTTTGTTACTGGTCATGAAGCGCCCGGGAAGGAACAAAGCAATATAGATTTTGATTTGTTGGCAAAATTTACCGGCTCAATCGTATTATATATGGGAGTTGGAAATCTTGCCGAAGTAACAGCAAGACTCATAGAGTATGGCAAATCCCCCGACACACCCGCCGCTGTAGTTGAAAACGCAACTTTACCTGCGCAGCGTTTTGTCCAATCTTCACTTGATAAAATCGCCGCAGAATGCGAACGGCGGCAGGTCAGGGCACCGGCGATAATTATAATCGGACAGGCCGCCCAAAGAGACACACGATTCGACTGGTTTATGAGCAAACCGCTTTTCGGCCAAAATATCGTAATTACGCGCGACGGGCGAGGTAATGCACTCTTTGCAGAGAAGATATTAGCTCAAGGCGGCAATCCGATACAATTTGACTCGATTGAAATACGCGACCTTACCGCCGATGAGAAAGTACAAGCTGTACTGGCGAACCTGGGATGTTTTGACTGGATAATATTTACCAGTGCAAACGGCATCAGGACAACATTCCAGACGCTTGATAAGATGGGCAAAGACGCGCGTTCGTTTGCACAGGCTAAGGTTGCCTGCATAGGCGCCGAAACCACCGCTTGTTTAGCACAATTCGGGATAAAGGCGGATTTTGTTCCCACAGTTTATACAAGCGACCAGCTTGCAGAGCAGTTGACCCGGCATACAAGCGTCGAGAACAGGAAAATCGTTCTGCTTCGCTCGGCGGCAGCGCCTAAAAAACTTGCCGACTCCCTTACAAAGTCCGGCGCCATAGTCGAGGATGTCGGCGTTTATACGGTCGAACCAAGCCAAAACGAGCCGAAAAGACTAATTGAGCAAATCAAGGAAGGCAAAATCGGCTGGCTGACCTTCACCAGCACCTCAACTGTCAAGGCGTTTTTCGACTATATCACGCCGGAATTTATAAGTACGCACGGAGTAAAGGTCGCTTCCATAGGTCCGGTTGCGACCGAAGAACTTAAAAAGCTCAACGTAAAGGTAAACACACAAGCCGATATTCATACAATCGACGGCCTGCTGGCCGCACTAATCGGAGAATCGAAATGATAAATGTATCAAAAATGTATCGCGGCCTGGCCGGTCAATCGGATTCGTTGCGATATGCAAGTAGCAAAACCAATCGGCCTATAGTTGTGTATAACTGCACCTTCCGCTGTAATCTAAAATGCCTGCACTGTTACAGTGCTTCCGAGGCAGCCAAATCCGCCGATGAATTGTCAACCGCTCAGGCCAAAGACCTTATTTCGCAAATCGCCGATTTCGGCTGTCCGGTCGTCCTGTTCAGCGGAGGAGAACCACTGATGCGCGGGGACCTTTTCGAACTTATCGCTCACGCCGGCAAGTCGAATATAAAGGCGGTTATTTCGACCAACGGCACTTTAATAGACGGCCAGGCGGCAGAAAAGCTCAAAGAGGCCGGCGTAAGTTATGTAGGAATATCGATTGACGGGCCCGAGGCCTTTCACGACAAGTTTCGTGCCGTTGACGGAAGTTACCAGGCAACTATGCAGGGATTCAATAACTGTCGAAAGGCGGGTTTAAGAACGGGACTGAGATTTACAATCACAAAATATAACGCCGACCAGATAGAGACGGTATTTGATATCGCTGAAAAGGCCGGCGTTCGCAGAATCTGTTTTTATCACCTGATACGAATGGGCCGGGCAAAAGATATCCCCGACCAGGCCCTTGAGCCAAAGCAGACCCGTCGCGCCGTCGATACGATAACCGAAAAGACCGACCGGTTTGTCAGTGACGACCTCGTTGATGAGGTCCTCACGGTCGGCAACCACGCTGACGGGCCTTATATCGTTACCAGACTTCAGCAGGAGAACAGCCCGCTGGCGGCTGAGGCGGTCAATCTGCTGCTCGTAAACGGTGGCAACCGAATCGGACAGAACATCGCCGCGGTAAGCTGGGACGGCAGGGTCTATCCCGACCAGTTCTGGCGTAATTATTCGCTTGGAAATATTACGGAGAAAAACTTTGGTGAAATCTGGAATAATTCGGACGATTCCGTTTTACATATACTGCGCAACAAAAACGAATACCGGGACTTGCGTTGCGCAAAGTGCAAATGGTTCGACCTTTGCAAAGGCAACTTCAGGTTTCTCGGTTCGGACAGCAGCATAGAGAACTGGCAAAACGAGCCGGCCTGTTATCTTACAGATAAAGAAATCGGAATTACAGACTGATTGGAGAATGGCTATGGCTTTTCCAAGAACACGTTTAAGAAGACTTCGACAAAGCGAGGCGATGCGGCGGCTGGTAAGCGGCACCAGGCTTAGCGCAGAAGACTTTGTTTACCCGCTTTTTACCTGCCCCGGCACCGGTGAGAAACGGCCAATAGAGTCGATGTCCGGCTGCTTCCATTTCTCCGCGGACCTTATTGGAGCCGAAGCCGCCGAGGTTGCTTCTCTGCAAATACCGGCGGTACTGTTATTCGGCCTGCCCGAAAGAAAAGACCCGACCGGCTCGGAGGCATGGAGCGATAATTCCGCGGTGGCAATAGCCATAAAGCAAATCAAACAGACCGCCCCGGAACTGTTGGTAATCACGGACGTATGTCTTTGTGCATACACCAATCACGGCCACTGCGGTGTAATAAAGGACGGTAAAGTCGATAACGATTCAACCTGTGAACTGTTAGGCAAGACAGCCGTTGCACACGCCCGCGCAGGTGCCGACATTGTGGCTCCTTCGGATATGATGGACGGCCGGGTCGGGGTAATCCGCGAAGCGCTGGATTCAGCGGGCTTTGTTGATGTGGCTGTCATGGCGTATTCGGCCAAATATGCCTCCGCTTTCTATGGTCCTTTCAGAGACGCCGCCGAAAGCGCACCTTCATTCGGCGACCGCAAGACATACCAAATGGACTTCGGCAACCCGCGTCAGGCAATGACAGAGATTGCCCTGGATATAGAAGAAGGAGCCGACATCGTAATGGTAAAACCGGCGCTTCCGTATCTGGATATTATCTGCCGTGCGAAACAGCGATTCGACGTGCCCATCGCCGCATACAATGTCAGCGGAGAATTTATGTGCATAAACGCCGCCGCCGATGCCGGCTATATGGACAGGCAAGGCGCTATTCTTGAAACCCTGCTTTCTGTCAAAAGGGCCGGTGCCGACATAATAATAACGTATTTTGCAAAGACCGCCGCAAAAATGCTGCGAAAATAAATCTGAATTATAAAGAGGTTCGCAGGGTGGGCTAAAAAACCACCTTTAACGCCTAAAACAGTGAATAACAAGATTATAAAACCACGCATCATAGCCTTTGAGGTTACGCAGCGATGCCCGCTTTCGTGCAGGCACTGTCGCGCGACGGCCTCACAGGACAAAACCGATTTTCTTACGACCGGGCAGTGCCGCAAAATCCTTAAATCCGTCGCCGATTTCAATAAGTGCGTTATTATCCTGACCGGCGGCGAGCCGATGGAGCGGACCGACATATACGACCTTACTGAATACGGTCGCCGACTCGGCCTGCGGATGGTAATGGCTACCTGCGGCTATCATATCACAGAAACCGCGGCAGCAGGATTGAAGAAGGCCGGCATCACGGCGATTTCCTTTTCATTAGACGGAGCAACAGCCGGAACGCACGATGCATTCAGACAAAAACCGGGCGCTTTTCAAACCGTCCTAAGCGCGATTGAAAAAATCCGTGCCGCGGGCATACGCTTTCAGATAAATACGACATTCACGAATCTGAATATTACCCAAGCCGGCGAAATTGCAACCCTTGCCGAAAAATTGGGTGCTTATTGTTTCAACCCGTTCATACTCGTTCCGACCGGCAGAGGCGACAAGATAAGAGATCTGATACTTGCTCCTGACCAATACGAAAAGTTACTGACGGACCTGGCCGAACTCAAGCGGAAGAGCAAAATTGAGGTGCGTGTTACCTGTGGCCCGCAGTTCGCACGAATTTGCCGAAGCAGGAAAATCGAAGGCGCCGAAAAGGTAACCGGCTGTCTTGCCGCCACGGATTTTGCCTTTATAAGTACCCGCGGCGACGTGCAAACCTGCGGTTTCCTCGAAATATCGGCCGGCAACCTCGTGGAAAACAATTTCGATTTCGCCGACATCTGGTTGAACTCAGAATTCTTAAACGACCTTCGAGATTTGTCCAAATACAAGGGTGCGTGCTCGGCGTGTGCATATCTTTCCGTATGCAGGGGCTGTCGGGCGAGGGCATATACCATGCTCGGTGATTACTTGCAGCAGGACCCGATTTGCAGACTCACACTTAACACCAAAAAGGGTAAAAAAAAGTGGCCATAGCACTAAATAAATTCCAAAAAAAGCTGTGCAATATCATCCAGGAACCTTTACCCTTACGGGCCGACCCTTTTGCTGCAATTGCTGAACGTCTCAAATCGGACGAGGCGACAGTCATAGAACAATTACAGAAATTAAAAGCCTTCGGTATCATTCGGCGTTTCAGGGCAACCGTAAACTGTCGCTCACTGGGTAAAGTGGCAACCCTGGTAACCGCGCATATTCCGGCTAACGACCTGGTCGGCGTCGCAGCCGTGATTAACGCAATGCCCGGCGTATCCCATAATTATCTCCGCGACCATAATTATAATCTGTGGTTTACTCTTCAAGCCGACAATAACGAACAAATCGAAAAATTACTGGCCAATCTTTCACATCGCCTCGGCTGTGAGTTTCACTCATTGCCTGCTGCAAAGGTTTTCAAACTCCACGTCCGCTTCGACGCCGATTTGGCCGAAGAAAATCTGTCTGTCCCCGAAATCCAGACCGATACTTATGAAACAGTAAATCTCGACTCGGCTCCTGCACACCTTACAGAACTTGAAAAGGATATCCTGACGAAGTTGCAGAAAGATCTTGAAATTTCTCCTCGACCCTTTGATTTTCTTGTTGCCGACACCGTTGATATTGATACGGCACTTGAGACGATACAATCGCTGACGGATAAAGGCGTAATCCGGTCGATAGCTGCGGTTTTGAATTATCACAAGCTTGGTTTCGCCGCAAATGTAATGTTCTGCGCCCGCGTCAAATCCGATATAGTCGATTATGTAGGCCAAAAGCTCGCCGGCCTCAAAATTGTAAGCCATTGCTACGAACGAAAGACTTTCCTGGGCTGGCCCTACAACATTTATGCCATGATGCACGCCCGAACTGACGGGCAAATCCGCCGGGTGATAAATGAAATCAACGCATCCGAAAAAATCGAGGAATTCCAACTGCTCGCCACGACTGAAGAACTCAAAAAGATACCTGTCAAACAAAGTTTTCCCTGAATAAGCCGTTGTTTGCCGAAAGGGCGAATTTTACTTTCATCCGATTTTTACACTTGTCCCTGAACGACTATTGTTGTAGAATCTGCTACTTCCAGTGTTAAGTCCAGGATAGCTTTATTTTCAGGAGAATTGAATAAGTGATTGATGTCAACAACATACGGAATATTGTACTGCTCGGCCACGGCAGCAGTGGAAAGACCGCGCTCGCTGAGGCCATACTACACAAAACTGGTCTGATAAACCGTCCCGGAACCATCGAGGACAAATCGACTGTGAGCGATTTCGACGATGAGGAAAAGCAGCGTGAGCATTCAATCCACTCGTCGCTGCTGCACACCAAACATAAAGAAAAGCTCATAAACATAATAGATACGCCGGGCTATCCCGATTTCGTAGGAGCGGCTTTGCAGTCGATACCGGCGGCCGAAGCCGCCCTTGTCGTGTTAAGTGCTTCGGCGGGTATTGAAGTGAATACGCGCAAGCTCTTCGCCGCTGCAACCACAGCAAAAAAAGCAAGAATAATTGTCGTCACCAAAATGGACGCTGAAAACATCGACCTTGCGCGCCTGATTAAGAACATCCAGGACACCTTCGGCCCGCAGTGCAGGTGTGCAAATCTGCCCTCGACCGACAAGGCTTCCGTTATAAATTGTGCGGCAAATGACAGCGGTGAATCAAAGGTGATGGATGTGGCACAGGCTCACACCGAACTTATAGAGAGCATCATTGAGGCCGACGATGAACTGATGGAAAGCTACCTTGGGGGCCAGGAAATACCGGACCGGAAAATAGCTGATGTCTTTGTCAAGGCCATTGTGGCAGGAACAATTGTACCGATTGTATTCGTTGACTCTCGCAGCGAGACCGGAATCAGCGAGCTGCTCGATTTGATTGTGCAATGTGTTCCTTCACCAACACAGGCACCACCGGCGGTATTGAAAGACGGCGACAAGACAACCGAAATCAAGGCCGACCCCAAAGGTCCTCTGGCGGGACTGGTCTTTCGTGTCGGCTACGACCAGCGGTCGAATATGAAGTACGCTTCGATTCGGATATTCAGCGGTAAGCTGACCTCTTCAACCAGCCTGCTGATAAACGATGACAAAAGGCCCGTTCGTCCCGGTCACCCGATGCGGATGCAGGGCGGCGAAACCGAGGAGGTAGATTCGGTCTCGGCCGGTGATCTGGTCACTCTGGCCAAAGTGGAAGCCCTTAAAGTCGGCGATTTGGTACATGACGGACGAATGACCGGAGCGTTTGAAATGCCGGCGATTCCAAAACCGATGTTCTCGCTGGCACTTGAGCCTGCCTCAAGGGGAGACGAAGGCAGACTCAGCGGCGCTCTTGACAGACTGTGTGAAGAAGACCTGTGCTTTAAGATTACCAGGGATTCGCAGACAAATGAACTGGTTATCAGCGGACTCGGCGACCTGCATCTGAGGGTTATGCTCTCTAAGATGGAAAAACGATTCAAAATATCCGTCAATACAAAACCCCCAAAAATACCTTACCGCGAGACCATTACGGCTAAAGCCGAGGGACATTATCGTCATAAAAAACAGACCGGCGGCGCAGGACAGTTCGGTGAGGTGTTCCTGCGTGTCGAGCCTGCCGAGAGAGATTCCGACCCGTCGCTGCAGTTCAGTTGGGACATATTCGGAGGTTCTATTCCGGGCCAGTACGAGCCGGCGGTGGTAAAGGGCATAAAAGATGTAATGGCCGCCGGTGTGGTCGCAGGATTTCCCATGCAGGACATAAAGGTCTCCGTGTACGACGGAAAGCATCACCCGGTCGATTCAAAAGAGGTCGCGTTCCGGGCAGCAGGCAAGGGTGCTTTTTCCGACGGCTTAAGCAAGGCAAAGCCCGTCCTTCTGGAGCCGATTGTAAATATCGAAATCACAATTCCCGCTGATAACATGGGCGACATCACGGGCGATTTAGCCTCTCGCCGGGGAAGAATCTCCGGCCAGGAAATGCTCGCCGGAAATATGGTCATTGTAAAGGCACAGGTGCCGCTGGCCGAAGTCGCTCAGTACAACAGCCAGCTAAAAAGCGTTACAGGCGGGCAGGGCAGCTATTCGATGGAGCTTAGCCACTACGAAGCTGTGCCTCCCAACATCCAGCAGCAGGTTATTGCCCAGTATGCAAAAAAAAGTTGAAGTGACTAAACACATCGCCCTTTTTGGCCGATAAGCCGGGTGGTGAAAATAACTACTGAACAATTTGTCCCGGTCGATTTTATTGAGCGGATTTGCGCCGACAAAAAGGTCAAATTTCGGCCTGTACGCACTGCCGGCGACATCATGAATAAAAACGTTAAAACACTTACACTCGACCACACCACAAAGGCCTTTCTCAACTTTATGAACGCTCATAAAGTCCGGCACGCACCGGTGATTGATCTTCCCGGCGAACATAGCAAAAAGCCCTGTTTCATCGGTGTTGTTTCAGAAAGGGATGTGTTGAGATTAAGGCCCAAACGTGTTACCGACAGCGACGATGAAAACATAAATCCAAAGGCCATGAGGCAGTTACTGCAGCAGATAGTTGCCAGAAATCCCTGGTCCACTTCACCGGATACGACTGCACCTGATGTGATAAGGATAATGGTCGAAAATCACATCGACATGATTCCCGTCCTGTCCGATGGCAGAATCGTCGGTGTTATCACGACCACAGATATTCTGAAGCTCTTCAGCAGGATTGATACCGCGATAGAAGCACTCTACCCCGAACTTAAGGAACAAAGCCGGACGAAACCCCCTGCTCCTTTTGACGCCGCTGACGAATCGACTTTGTTTTCATGGTTTTTTCAAAACCTCGGTGATGTTATGACCCGTGAAGTTGTTTGCGTAGAATCGATGCGTACGTTGTCTGATGCGATTGATGCGATGAAGAAAGGCGAATTCAGACACCTGCCGGTCATCGATGAAAACGCAAGGCTGGCGGGAATCATTTCCGACAGGGATATTCTCAGGCAACTGCCGTTCGCCGGAAGACGCCCGCCTTTGCAATCGACGAAATTCCGCGACCATCTCTTCAGGGCTGACGATGATACCCCTCAGCTTCTCCTGGGCGTTACAGAGTTTATGACACGTCAGGTCATCAGCGCGTCAGCGGATTGCCGAATTTGTGAGGCGGCAAAGACGCTGTACAGCATGAAGATAAGCTGTTTGCCGGTTCTTGGACCGCAGCGCAGAATACTCGGAATCGTTACCGTCGCCGACCTTATGCGAGCGCTGTTACCCCTTTACGAGACGACCGGACAATCGAAATCATAAAACCGGTGTCATTCAACGTCTGCATTAAACGCCAATCGCACCCTACATTTGCCGTTGTATAAAAATCACCCGCAGCTAATATTTCAATCCTTGCCAACAGTCGGATTACGCTGTAAAATCGGGCTATTAAAAGCTTTACAAACAGAGGTAAAATCAAATCCTTTCTCTCTGTTATTTATTGAAGGATAGTTATGAAAACAGCGTATTTTGACTGCTTCGCGGGAGCGGCTGGCGACATGATATCGGCGGCAATGTTAGATGCCGGCTTAGATGAAGCGTTTCTTGCCGGTCAGCTTGCTTCCCTGGGTATAGAAGGCCTGCATATAAAAGTATCCCGGACGAAGCGATGTGGGATAAGTGCGGTTCTTTTTCAGCCGATTAGCACCGACCGGCACCTGCGGCACCTTACAGATATCACCAGGCTTATAAAAAACAGCAGAGTAAACGACCGGGCCAAGCAGCGCGCGATAAAGATATTCGAGAACCTTGCGCAGGTGGAGGGCAGGATTCACGGCAAAGGTGCCGACGAGGTTCATTTTCATGAAATTGGAGCTGTCGATTCTGTCGTTGATATAGTCAGCGCGTGTATCGGGCTGGAGGCACTCGGCATAGAAAAAGTTTACTCATCCTGTGTATCGGTCGGCGGGGGGGTAGTTAAAATCGACCACGGCCTGGTGCCCGTGCCCGCTCCTGCGACCGCTGAACTGGTAAAAGAAGCAAAAATCCCGATAAAAGGCGGCCCCGACAATAAAGAACTTCTCACACCGACCGGGGCCGCGATTTTGGCGAATTTCGTAGATGAATTCGGCGTCCTGCCGGATATGAAGGTTCAGTCTATCGGTTATGGTGCAGGTATGCTGGAGTCGGATGAGTTTGCGAATGTGCTGCGGCTGATGATAGGAGAGACCGCTGGCCCCGGCAGGGCGGATATTGATTGCGTGTGTTTGTTGGAAACGAATATTGATGATGCAACCAGTGAGCGAATAGGGTTTGCATTTAAAAAACTCATTGAAGAAGGTGCACTCGATGTGTTCACCACCGGCATCGGGATGAAAAACAACCGGCCCGCTGTTAAATTATCGGTAATATGCCGACCTGCCGACAGCGGCAGAATGGAATGGATTATCTTTGAGGAAGGTCTGACCCTTGGTATTCGCAAACAGATTGTGCAAAGGATTAAACTTGCGCGAGAAATGGTTACCGTCCAGACAGAATACGGCGAAATAAGAGTCAAAACTGCAAGGGCCAAAGGCAGATTGGTAAGCGCTAAGCCAGAGTATGCCGACTGCGCAGCGGCGGCAAAGCACCACAAGGTCGCAATAGGTAAAATACAACGAGCTGTGATGAATTCATTTGGGCGAAACATTTCAAAATAATTATGATGTCATAAGTGCCTTTTGGTAAAGGTGTTATGACAAAACAAATTTATTTTGTTAATTTTCTTGCCGTTATTGACAAAAGATAAGCCGATTGCTATAGTAGTGAAAGTGGTTTGGTCCTTAATGAGAGGTCCGATAACAAAATATAGAATATGGCGGCTTTCTTCTTTGCCGTGGTATGCTTCCGGAATATATGTGGATGAATGTTCCGGAAGCTTTTTTATGGGCTTTTGAACCATAACTCTATTTAAGACAGGGATTTGCATTTTTATGGTCAATTCAGGCAAAAAGGCTTCTGTTGCAACTGTCATCGGTAACAAGGCGTTAAAAAAACGGTTTGGGCGATTGACTATTCAGTTTACAGGCGAAGCAGCCGGGCGTTTTTTGCAGGTAATGCCGGGCCAGTTTGTTCAGATAAGCCTTTCGGAGGCCGCTTTACCGAATCCGGAACGTATATCGAGCGACCTTGCGGATAGTGCTCAGAGGCAGATTCTTCTTCGCAGGCCATTCAGTTTCTGCGATGTAACGGTTGATAGACCAAATTGCGTCCAAGTCGAAGTACTATATTGCGTTTTAGGTCCCGCTACCCTGCGTATAACTACCCTGTCAAAAGGAGATAAGATAAGCATTATTGGGCCTTTAGGGAATGGCTTTTCAATACCACCGGGAAAAAAGTATGCCCTGCTTGTAGCCGGCGGGATGGGAGCACCGCCTCTGAGGCACCTTGCGACCTTCATAAGGGCAAATAAGCCAAAAATGCGGCTTTTTGCCTTTGCCGGCGCTAAATCACTCGATGATTTGCCTTTCACTGTGGAGGGGCCAAAAAGTGAATCACCCGTTATTCCGGAATTTTCAGGGGCAGGTACCCGGCTGCATATTGCCACCGACGACGGCTCCGCCGGGTTTTGCGGGCTTGTTACACAATATATGGAAAAGTGGCTCGATGAAAGCAAGATACCTCCGGAAGATATTATCGTATTCAGTTGTGGGCCGGAGCCGATGTTAGCCGAGGTGGCAAGGCTGTCGGAAAAGTATGGTATAGACTGCCAGGTAAGTATGGAGCGGATGATGGCCTGTGGGATAGGTCTTTGCCAGAGTTGTGCTGTGGAATGTAAAGGGGGCACAAAGGGCGAGACAGTGTACAAGCTGTGCTGTAAGGATGGGCCGGTGTTTAACGGGCGGGAGGTGGTTTTTGAAAGCCGATAGGGTTGACCTTAGCGTAGATTTTACGGGCATAAGGCTCAAAAATCCGGTTGTTACAGCATCGGGAACGTGCGGCTATGCGGACGAACTATCTGAATATATGAACGTTGACAAACTGGGCGGCCTTATCACAAAAAGTATTACGCTGAAGCCGCGAAAAGGCAATCCTGTGCCGAGGATTGTCGAAACCGATGCGGGGATGCTAAATGCAATCGGTCTTGCCAATATAGGACTGGAACGATTCATAAAGGAGAAGCTGCCGATTATAAAGGAGCTTAAAGTACCGTTATTTGTTAATGTGGCCGGTGAAAAAATCTCCGATTATGTGGCGGTGGCCGAGAGGTTAGCCACAGAAGAGGCAATATCGGGGATTGAGCTTAATATCAGTTGTCCGAACGTTAAGGAAGGCGGGATTACTTTTGGTACGGAGCCGAAGCAGGTTGAGAAAATTACAAAGCAGGTTAAAAAGGCTTCGGGCGATAAACCCCTGATAGTCAAGTTGACGCCAACCGTTACGGACATCGCAGTTACCGCTCAGGCGGCGGTAGGGGCGGGTGCTGATGCGCTTAGCCTGGTCAATACCTTTACGGCGATGGTGATAGATATTGAAAGCCGACGGCCTTACCTCGCCAATCGCACCGGCGGCCTCTCCGGCCCGGCCATAAAACCTATAGCGGTTTACCTTGTCAACAAAGTTTATAACGAGGTGGCAAAATCTGCTGGTGTGCCGATATTAGGCGGCGGGGGGATAAGGACGGCATCTGATGCGATTGAATTTATAATTGCAGGGGCTACGGTAGTGGCGGTGGGTACGGCAACATTTATTGAGCCGGACGCGGCAGTGCAGATTATCGAGGGGATGAAGAAATATTGTGTGAGGAAAAATGTTTCTCGTGTCGGAGATTTGGTTGGTAATCTGAAAGATTAATTTAACCGCGGATTCACACTGATTAACACTGTTTTTTTCTACAGAGCCACGAATATGAATGAGAGGTCATTACGAGCTTGTCGAGAAATCTGTTAAAAAATATAGCGAAGCGATTCAATCAACAATTAACTATTCACGAAATAATAACGACTAATCAACTCCTGGGGCAAGTCCGGGATGAGCGCACTGCCAAGCTTACGCTTGACAGTGGCACCCAAAAGTGTACGGTCTAACGACGCCTTATATGGGTGTCATCCCTGCGGGCCGGGGTGACAAAATTAACATTTTCTTGCAGTTTCGGTATTTCAATGGTAGAATCGAGGGGTGGTTTTCAAAGGATTGAGTTTAGTTTTTGGCGGGGTTTGATATGAGTGTACTGAAGCTATTATATGATTATTTTCCTATGGCGGTATATACGGGCAAATGCCTGGTCTTTGTTAGCGAGGAGTGGCGGGTCGAGTTGACCGAGCATAAGAACACGGATTTCAGCAGATTAGAGGGCAAGATGCCCCTGATAAGGGTCAGGATATTCAAGAAGGCCCTTGACGGGGATTTTGTGCCCGGTCATTACGAGGATTTTCTGCTTGATTCGCTCGGTGAATTAGCGTCGCAGATTGAACGATATGTACAATTTGCGGTGGGCTGTAACATCCGGGAAAACGTATAAGATATGGCAGGTGTGGACATCACAGAGGTGCAAGACGGTGTGGTTTTGGTGGTTAAGGTGGTTCCTGGCGCCAGCAGAACGGCGATTTCGGGCGAACTTGACGGGATGCTGAAGATAAAGGTTTCTGCCCCGCCTGAGAAGGGAAGGGCGAATCAATGTCTTATCGAGTTTCTGTCAAAACGACTGAGGGTGAAGAAAAAAGCGGTGAGCATTTTGTCGGGGACAAGCCATCCAGCCAAAAGAGTGCAGATTTCGGGGGTGACTGCCGAGGAAGTGATGGGTGAACTTTTGCCCTCCGGCAAATGATGTAATGCAAGGCTGGGTAAGATGATAAACAGATATGTCGTCATTGCTTTTGTAGTATTATCCCGGCTCGTAAGTCCGGCGGGGGGGTACTACCGGTTGGCGAACGAGGGCAAACCGGGCCTGAACATGTTTTCGATGAACAGGATTTTAACCCTTGACGAGGAAGATATCGACCTGGGCACGGCGGCACTTCTTCTTTCACGCGAGTGGGGGACTCGCCGGACCTTTCATGCGTACCGAAACAAGATGGACGACATGGCACAGGAGATTATCGGTCGGCTTGAAAAGAATCGTATCGGCAAAGACCAGCGGGCTATACCGGTAATAAATGAATTTCTTTTTGACGAACTCGGCTTTAAATCGGTTGAAACCGCGGACGACCCGGAAGATTTGTTTCTACATACAGTAATTGACGAAAGACGTGGTTACTGTCTGAGCCTATCGGTGCTTTATCTTGCCCTTGCCGAGCGAATCGGTCTGCCGATGTACGGCGTTGTGGTGCCGGGGCATTTCTTTGTCAGGTATGACGACGGGAACAAGCAATATAATATCGAGACGACCAGCAGGGGGGGCATGGCTCCGGATAAACACTATCTGGAGAAATTCAAGCCTCCGGAGACTCCCGAAACCGTATATATGAAGAATTTGACAAAGCGGCAGACTTTGGGGTGCTTTTTCAATAACTTAGGCAACAGTTACAGTGCGGTCGGTGAGATTGACACGGCTATTTACGAACTGGAAAGGGCGGTGAGCATAAACCCATCGCTGACCGAGGCGCATACAAACCTGGGTAATATGTATCTTAAGAAGGGCTGGGCGCAGGACGCGATAGAACAATATATGTTAGGGCTCAATGTTATCAGCGACGACCCGAAGGCACACTACAATCTTGCCAATGCGTACAGCCAGACCGGCCGGTTCAAAGATGCAATACTTGAATACAAAAAAGCGAAAGAGCTTCAGGACGACTTTGTCGAAGCTTACAGAAACATGGCAAATGTCTATCGAAAGCAAAAGATTTTTTCTAAAGCCATACTCGAACTGAAAACCGCGATTAGTATCGAACCTGACGACAGTGAAACTTACAGGGTACTGGGTGATGTTTACAGAGAGATGGGTCAATACTCTTCGGCCATTGCTCAATACAGAAAAGCGCTGAAGATTGAGCCGGATTCTGTCAGTGCCAATATCAGCCTTGCCTACGGTTATATGCAAAGCGGCAAGCTTGAAGAAGCGGTCGCACAATTCATAATCGCTATCAGTCTTGACCCGTCTGAAGCCGGTGCCTATTTCGGTCTTGCAACCGCCTACAACAAACTGGGCCGGACGGACGACGAAATTGATACGTATCTGGATATGCTGGCAATTGAGCCTGGTATGGGGGCGGCGTTACAGAATCTCGGCAATGCTTATGTATCCAAAAAGATGTACTCCGACGCGGCGGAGATATACCTTCGGGCTATCGAGATTGAGCCGGCTAATTCCCAGTTGTACTATAACATGGGTGTGGCCTATGCAAATATGGAGCTTTACGAGCAGGGGGCCCAGTGGTATCGAAATGCCATTGAGCTTGATGGAAAAAACGGTGCCGCTCACCACGGCCTTGCGATAAGTTATTACATGCTAAAAGAATACGACCAGGCCCATCATCACATTGGTGTTGCCAAAGAACTGGGTTTTGAGGTGAATAAAGAGTTAGTTGAAGCAATCGGTAAGAAACTGTAAACGAAAGGAGTGTGAAAAATGAAGAAGGTGTTGGTAAAAATTTTGGTTGTAATTTTGGTTTTGGTGGTAGTTTTAGCGATTTTTGTAAATCTTTTAGGAGACCGGTTGTTGAAGGCCGGTATCGAAACGGCTGCGACCAGGGAATTGGGAGTTGGTGTTACCGTTGAAGATGCTTCGCTGGCGCTGTTCGGCGGGACTCTGGATTTGAGAAGCTTGGCGATAAACAATCCGGCGGGCTATGAGCATCCGACTTTGCTGGAGCTGGGCAGTGCTCACGTGGAGGTGGACGTAAAGTCTTTGTTGAGTGATACCGTGAAAATAAAAGACATCAAACTGGACGGTGTTACGGCTGTTGTGGAACAGAAGGGTCTATCGAACAATCTCAATACCGTGCTCGCCGGTATTCCGAGCAAAGAAAAGCAGGATGACAAGTCCGCGGAGGCGAAAAAACCGGGTAAAAAACTGCAAATAGCGAATCTGGAGGTTTCAAACGTAAAGGTCAAGGTGAAACTTCTTCCGATTCCGGGCAAGGCTGATACGGTGGAGTTAACTTTGGCGCCTATCAGAATGACGAATCTGGGCGGCGAACAGAAACTGGATACGGCCAAGCTTACGTCGAAGGTTCTGACCGCTATCGCCAAGGGGGTCGCAAAGCAGGGAACAGATGTTCTTCCGACAGAGATTGTGGGACCCATCAAGTCAACGCTGACCGACCAGGGGGCGCTTGTTGTCGAAACGGGTAAGAAGGTCTTGGAGGAAAGTAAAGACCTGGGTGAAGATATTATCGAGAAGGGAAAGGGCATAGGGGAAGGTGCGGTTGATGCAATTAAAGGTATTTTCGGCGGGGATAAGGAATAGCCGCGACCGATGACCCATAAAAGCAGAAGTAATCAAGGCAGACAATGGTTCGGAATATATTTGAATTGGTGAGACAAAAAGAAGCTCAATTCAGGCAGAGTTTACGGCGCGGGGTAATAATTACGCCCGGCGCGGTAGGGGACTGTCTGCTCATGCTGCCGCTGGCAAGATTCATGAAAGATTCCTGCAGGCTGGGCGGCATAGAGTTTATCGGCCATACCGAATATATAGATTTTTACCCGGGCAGGACGTGCGTGGACGGTGTGCGTTCGATAGATTCGGTCGATTTTCATCGACTTTTTGCCGGGGTGCAGGATTTTGCGGTCGAAGACGGGGATTCATTGATAACGGCGTTGGGTCGTTATGAATGGATTACCAGTTTTCTGGGCGCCGGTGACAGTAACTTCGAGCACAATCTGATTTACACCGTCAACTGCCACAGGGCCGCGGAGGTTACGGTTTTGCCGCTGGAGGCGAAAGGGGGTTTCGGCGGGCATATAAGTGAAATCTACATCAGCCGCTTTAATGCGGCCAACACTCTTTGGGTTGCGCCGCCGAGGTTTGACGCCGGGGCCGGACTGATTCAACCGACACAGACGGATATTCATGCCGGTCAAATGCTGCTGCATTCACAGGGTATAGACCCGGCCGAGCAGGTCGCTGTCATTCATCCCGGCAGCGGGGGCAGTGAAAAATGCTGGCATTTGGATAATTTCTGCAAATCAGCCGAAACGCTTGCCGCCAAAGATATGCAAGTGCTGTTTCTGTTAGGTCCAGCCGAACTGGAAAGGTTTGATGGTAAGGCCATCCAAAGAATTGAGGGCAGCGGTAAGTGTGCATCCGATTTGGGGCTTTTGGAAGTGATGCAGATTCTATCCTGTGCGGATTTGTATATCGGCAACGACAGCGGGATTACACATCTTGCAGCCGGTGTCGGCGCACCGACAGTAGCCGTCTTCGGCCCGACAGATGCCAAGACGTATCGGCCCATCGGTCCACAGGTAACACTCTTTAGTGCCGAGGCCGAAAGCTTCACCAGGCCGTGCACCGAATCCGTTCGGCAGGTTTTCGATGCTGCCTGTCAAATAACAAGAGCGGGCCAATGATAGAAGAATGCTATCCCTTTGGCCTTCCTACTCCGTCCCGATGTAGCTTGGGACTACGAAGGACAAGTCGGATGAAAGGCTGCCACCCAATCGCTTCGCGACGGGTTTGAATAGATTCTTCACTGCGTTCAGAATGACATTACTGCGTTCAGAATAACGTTCAGATGAGGGTGACTTGTTTTCTCGCGTTTAGCTGGGAGATAATCATTCCTGTGAGCATTAAGACACAGCCGGTAATACTTCGGAGGGGCAAAGTTTCAGCAAGGAAGAGGTAGCCGCCGAGGACGGCGAAGACGGCTTCGGTACTCATCAGGATAGAGGCGTGTGTGGGATGTGCGTGTCTCTGAGCTACGACCTGGAGTGTAAAGGCAATTCCGGTGGACATTATACCGGCATACAGGATTGGTATAAGAGCGGCGAGGATTTTATCAAAGATAATTGTTTCTGAGATTATTGCGGCGGCCCATGCAGCAACCGAGCAAACGAAAAACTGGAGTAATGCTATCCGAATTGGATGAAACTTTTTAGAAAGTCTGGCAATGATAAGAACATGAACGGCCCATAACAATGCGCTGACGAATACGTACAAATCACCCGTGTCTATTATAAAAGCGCCTTTAATGCTCAAAAGGTATAGACCGATGGCGGCCAACAAAGCACCTACCCATGTACCAGGCCCGGTCTTGTATCCGAGTCGAATACCCATGATCGGAACAAATACTACATACAGGCCGGTAATAAAACCTGCTTTTCCGGCGCTTGTGTAAATCAGGCCGTGTTGTTGAAAAGAGGCAGCAAGAAAGAGGATTAAACCGGCAGCGAGAGAGCCGAGAAGAAACGATTTATGCACCGGCTGGTCGGCTGAAGTCCCGCCGTTAATCGAAGTTACAAAAAGTATGGGTATTAGGAAGATTCCGCCCAACAGGAACCGGACCGCTATGAACGTAAAGGGGCCGACGTGTTGCATACCTACTCGCTGGGCGACAAAGGCAAATCCCCATATTGCGGCGGCTGTAAGGAAAACAGCATCGTATTTGAGAGCTTGAAGTTTTGAATCCATAGATTACAGGATTTTACGTAATACTGTCACCGGAGAGTCCTAAAGCAAGTGCAATTTTATTGTTTTTGAATTGTAAGTCGAGGTTAAAATTCAGGTGGATTAGAAAGTTCAGGTCTCGCTTTTTTTATAATCCCGGTGAACTTGGACGGTATCTGGAATAAAAACTTTCATATCCGGTTCGTTCAAGAACACAGGTTAAATCTTGCCGGAGCCGGACGTTGATTAACTTTAGTCGTCCCGGCCCGAATCCTCGGTCTGCTCGCCGGCGTTTTCTTCTACTTTGTCTTCGAGCAAATCTTCGGACTTCTTTGTTATGTTGTCGGCCTTATATCCGGGTATCTGGTAAATCCAGCCGGTGTGCTTTTCGTTGAAGGACCTGGCGCTGTCTCTGGCTAACAATATGGCCTCTTTCTTTTTAAGCTCCTCTTCGGATTCCACCTCTTCATCCTTTGTTACGATTGTATGGTCGGTGAACTCGGCCTGGCATTTGACGTATGTCTTGCCATCCTTTTCTGCAACAGAGAGGGTGTAAACCGTGGAGTCGTCAAGCCGGCTTATATATGTCGATTCAAACTTCAAATCGGAAGCATCCTTTGTAACGTCATCGAAGGTAAGGTTTTCAACTGCATTAAATACCGGGTCGGATACAGCTTCCCTGAGTTTTTTTCCTTCAGGTATATTAGTAAGCTCAATGACACCGGTGTCTGACTTGCTCAAGTTATAGCTTTCATCCGGGTAAGTTACGGTGACACTTTTGATTTTGTCACGGTTGACATTCAAAAGGAGGGTGTCGATGAAGTCAATATCGCTGAAGCTTGCGGGCCACGAGCGGCCGAGAGTAAGATATACATCGTTACTCGATATAAGTCTTACGTAAGAGCCGTTTTTGTCGGGGTCCGGAGGGGACATAAGCAAGCCGATTATCGGATTTCCGTCGGAGCCGAAGAGTTTCACAATGTGGTCGGCCTCGGCCTCGGTTACGCCGAGGTCGGCGTGGTTCGCGGGATTGTCTGTTATAAATTCTGCGGTCTTTATGTCCAGACAGGCGGCGATGACACCGTTTATTTCGGTTGTCTTGGCCGGATAGTCGTCTTTGTTTGCGACGACAAAACGGTTGCCGCTGCGGGTCAGTATTATCTGTTCGTCTCCCTTACCCAATACAATTGAAGCAATCTTGTTTGTGTCCAGACCCTGTATCAGATAAGTGGGGCCGCTCAACGTAGCGGATGGATGCGTATCAGATAGCCGCATTTGCACGCCGGCCAGTATAACCATTACAATTGCAACAATACCCAGTATCGTAAGTTTCTTATTGCTCATTATTACTCTCCCGGTGAAGTTATTCGGTCTCAGGCGTCGCTGGCATGACTGATGCGATGCCTTCGCATTACAGCACGTCGGATGCCTAAAACAATTGCTATGATAAGTGTAACAGTCGGCCCCGGCAGGGTGCAGAAATTCTGAAGACGCGTGCCGAGGCGCTCGATACGCTCTCTTTTTATCATTTTGATTCGTCTAAGCTGCCGCTGAGCGGCGTGAATCTTGAGTTCCAGGTCTTTTTTCTTCTGCAGGATAGAGGTTTCAATTATGTCGGTTTCGGTCTGGCTTGAGGTTGACAGTATTTCGCCTAATTCCTGTTGAAAGCCTGCGATTTCAGCGTTAATTCTTGCCTCTTCCTCAGCGGTTTCGGCCTCGGCCTGGACCTCGATTTGGTCCACAACGCTGAAGGGGCGCTGGAAATTGCCGCGGGAGCGGATTGAGATAAGATTTGCCGAGCCTGCCAGTTCCTCGATGGCATTTAGCAGCAGGGCATTGTTGTCATCCACCACCGCCAGGCCGAAGATAGTCCGGCGGTAGGCCACGATATCGCTGATGAAGTCAACATCGGCAAATACGACCACAGCACAGTCTTCCCCGGCTTCTGTTAACCCGGTTATTCTTTTTGTTTTGGTGCTTTCTTGTTCCTTTTCGGATTCATCATCGTTGTCGGTCCGGTCGGTATTTTGGGCCGATTCATCTTCTACTTCAATACCCTCAGGAAATGCGGATTTGAAGCGGCCCGTGGCAAGATATGCCATTGCCACCGGTTCCGTTCCCTCTGTGAAGTTTTTGAGCAGAGTCGGATAGTCAGGCATCCTCAACTCGGCCTGGTTTGCAACGCTCCAGGAATTGCCGCGGTTTGTGGTTGTGATAAGCCGGGTCAATTGAACCGCTGATTCAGCCTGTTCGGTTTGCCCGGCTCCGGCTTCTTTTAATACACCCGGAAAAAGGACTCTGACCTGGTTCAGGTTGGCGCTAATAGCACTATCGGTATTGAAACAGCCGGCTGTCAGAAGCAGGTACGCTATGATTTTATCCCGCCTCTGATTCGGCACCAACGAACCTTCAACTGCCAGAGTTTTGTCTCCTGCGAAGGTATTGTCCGGCATCTGAAGGCCCCAGGCCCGCAGGAGTCTGTTCAGGTTTGAGCCTGTTATATAGTTGAAGGCCTCGTACGGATTTCTTGACACGGGGGGGTTGTCGGCAATACAATGCGGATCAACAAACACAATTGCCCGGCCGCCTTTAAGCACGAACTGGTCGATTGCGAATTGCGTTTTTTCGCCGAGCTCCTTGGGATGTATCACAAGGAGGATGTCAACGTCCTTGATTTGGTCAACATCGGCAGCGACTTCTTTTACATCGTACATCTGTTTTAATTGCTGTACCATACCCCACGGAGGGGCGGGCTGCTGGCCCTGCATTCGCATCATCTGAGCCATATAACCGGTTACGTTATCGCCCATAACATTCAGAGAGCTTAAAATGCCGAGACGTTTCTTCTGTCGGGTAACAGCGGTGTCGATAAGATAGCTTATGTCGTATTCGACAAAATTCTGGCGGTCCGGTGTGAAGAATTCGATGGTTTTTTCGACCCCCCACTGAGTCTGGAGCACCAGGCCGAAAAAGAAACTTTCTTCTTCGGTAATAGAAAAACGCCTCAGACCGTAACGCAGTGCCTGGGCCTCTTCGTCGGAGAAGGGGCGAGGGTCGATAATCTCCAGGTTCACCATTGCTTTTCCCTGGCGTGAGTATTCTTCGAGCAGCGCCCTGACAAAGTAATAATATTCGTTGAAGTAGCGAATCTGGTCGGGACCTTTCATCGCGGCGGTCTTTGTATAATATAACTTTAGTTTTATAGGCTGATTGAGGCCTGCAAGTATGGCCTTTGTGCCGTCCGAAAGGGTGTACAGCTTTTGTTCTGTAATATCGGCCCTCAACGACTTTCCGGCCGTCTGGCAGATGCTAATGGCCGAGAACATAATAGCAGCCACAAAAACAATTGCTATTATTGCACGCGTTAATCTGTTCATCAGCTTGCCTTCCTTTCATCCAAGATAATGCTGCAGGCGGCAATCCACCCGATAATCAGTATAAAAAAGTATGCAATGTCCCTGAACTCAATAACTCCTTTCAGTAGGGAGTGAAAGTGCATCTGGATACTCATATTCTCTATCACGGAAACCGCCGGGGCCGGTAAAATGTTTGACAGATAGTCAAGTGTTGTCGGCATACCGGCATATACAAGAATCCCACAGGCGACGACAGAGAGGATAAAGCTTATGACCTGGTTCTTGGATAGCGCAGAAAAGAACGTGCCGACCGCAAGGAATCCTCCGGCTAACAGGAAGCTGCCTATGTAACCAGAAATTATCAGGCCCTCGTCCGGGTCGCCCAGATAACAAACCACAAGTGGAACCGGAAAGGTAAGCACAAGGGCGATACCCAGAAAGCACCAGGCCGCTATGAATTTGCCGATTACGGCCTGCGGTATGGTTACAGGAAGTGTAAGAAGAATCTCGATAGAGCCGGATTTCCGCTCCTCGGCCCATAAACGCATTGCTGTCGAGGGGACCATAAAGACAAAAAGCAAAGGTAAATTAGAGAAAAATGCACGCATATCGGCCTGGCGAATCTCGTAGAAGCCGTCGCGGAATGTGAGGTAACCGGCAAAAAACAAAAATATCACTAGAAATACATAAGCAATCGGCGTTGCAAAGTATCCCTTCAACTCTCTTTTGAATACCGCCTTAAAACTATGCATCTGTTAAACTCCTGATATAATCCGGAATATTTCAGCCGATTTGGTAAGTGCCGGCTAAGCACTCTTTTTCGTTCTTGTAACCTTGCGAAATACCTCGTCCAGACTGCAGTGGTATTTTTCCTTGAGCAGGGCGGGGGTGGAATCGACAAGGATTTTGCCACTTGCGATTATTATAGTTCGGGTGCATACCTCTTCAACCTCTTCAAGGATATGTGTTGAAACGATAATGCATTTATCCTTAGCCATTTTATTGATAAGCAGCCGAACCTCGTGTTTCTGGTTCGGGTCGAGGCCGTCTGTAGGTTCATCAAGTATCAGCACGTCGGGGTCGTGAATCAGCGCCTGAGCAAGACCCACTCTTCGCCGGTAGCCCTTTGAAAGTGTGTCGATGGTCTGATGATAAACGGAGCCGACCGCGCACATCGGCACAATTCGGTCGAGTGCCTCTTTTTTTGCCTTACCAGCTATCCGCCGGGCATCGCAGATAAAGTTCAAAAATCCTGCGACCGTCATCTCGCCGTAGGCCGGTGCATTTTCGGCTAAGTAACCTATGGACTCTCTGACCGCTACCGGCTCGGCGATAATATCATGTCCGCAGACTGTCGCTGTGCCGCTGTCCGGGGCCAGAAAACAGGCTAACATCCTCATCGCGGTGGTTTTACCCGCTCCGTTAGGACCGAGAAAGCCTAAGACCTCACCCTTGGCGACGTCGAATGATATGTCGTCCACCGCAACTATCGGGCCGAAAGTGCGTCTCAACTCCTTAACGCTAATCATAATCTTCTCCACAAATCCGACATTTTATTAATTGTTGCAGGCTTGAAATACAAGCAGCAACCTACGGATACTAAGCTCGTGACGAGCTTGATTTGAGGCGTAATTTTAATAGTTTGCATGAAAAAGTCAAGACCGTATTTGTACTTGTTTTTCGGAATCTGTTTTTATTCCCAGCAAAGATTTATATCCCCTTGTATTGGTTCACCCTGCGAATTCGTATTCTTGTTATGTTGCTGTATTGACCAAACTTACTTAATGACGATATATTCGGCGGTAGAGTGTGGTTCGGGAACAGGCGAGTTATCTTCAGCCAATCCTCGAATATGCATCTCAATCGCTTCGTACATATTTTGCTCGACTTGCTCGCTCGTCTTACCTGTTGCCACACAGCCAGGCAGGTCCGGGGAATATGCCGAATAGTTACCATCTGCCTTTTCAATAATTACAAGAAATCTGTACATAGTGATATCACCCCTTTTTCTTTAATTGAGCCTGTTTGAATAGTATTGTGCAAAGATTTAGTGGATAAGTAAAGAAAGATTCGACCGATTTTCTTGAGAAGGGGCACGATGATTAACCTTTTCTTTCTGAAGTTCGAGAATCGAAATTTGACCGCAATCGAAAACTATTCTCGGCTATTTTCAACTTTCGATTTTCGATTGCTCTGCTACTTTTTCGCCAAGGGGTGAAAAAGTAGCTGGGGAACAAGGATTCGAACCTTGACTAACTGATCCAGAGTCAGTCGTGCTACCGTTACACTATTCCCCAAGTTGTTTAATTAGTATCTGTTGCGGAAACGTTATTTTGTCATTCCTGCACCGTATCGGAGTACGGCATAAACTCCAGCAAGAATCCATTTTTTAGACCGTGGACCCCTGCTTCCGCAGGGGTGACAGATTGATATCAGCTTTCCGCAACAAGAACTAATTCCTCAAATGGACCGATGGTCAATTTGAGTAAGTTGTCTTTGTCGTATTATTGTAAATTCCGATATATCTGTAACCTTACGATTATTTTACACCTGACCTGGAATTTTGCAAGTAGATTGCTAAAAAAACATCGATGAGTCCGCGCATTATGCTCACAGCTTCGGCAGGTTTGCCGCGGGCCGTATGTCGTATTGCGCAACACGCATCACACATAACGCAATACTTATTATCTGGCGCATATATCAATCAGTTGAAGTCTTGCGTTCGAAAACCAAAATCCGGTCCTTTGAGCGGGGTTCATAACCGCCGGCCTGGTCATTCCAGCGATATATGGTGTGTTCAGGGTAAATGTCGATAAGTCCAATTTCGACATAATGATTGTTGCAGTATGAATTAAACCAATCAAATATATGCTGATTGGAATCCGGACCAGCCGCCCAGGAAGAGGGAATATGTACAAGGATTAAAAACTTTGGGGATACCGCCTCAATTTCAGAAATCATTTCCTTTTGCATCTGGAGTGCGAAAGCGTGGCTTTCCATCAACGGGTAAGTATATATATAGCCCGTGGCGGAACGCCTGTCTGAATAAAAGTAAATTTGCGGCTCTGAACCGAGAACGGCAATCCGGTCGGTGGGGGCCGATCGCTCCTTGATAAACCGGGCGATTTCCAGGGATTCGGGAAAAGGGCTGATACCAAATGCTGCGCGCGAAGCTGCCGTGGGACTCATAACAAACAAGAAGTCCCACTGTTGATATAGAACATGACCTATAGCAAGCAACGCAAGTGAAATTGGTATAATTCTGCCCACTATGAACAACCGACTCCGTTCAAAAAGACGGTGAACCGAATCGACTCCGACACCTGCCAGTAAAGCTACGGACGGAAGCAAAAGGATAAAATAATGGGGACGAAAGTAAAAACCAGGGCAGACAGCCAAGAAAGAGAAAAGTAAAAATCCGACAAAAAAAAGGATGTGCCGACCGGCTTTTTCATTCCAAAACATAGTACCAAAGCCGACGCCGGCAAGGCTCCAGAGCAGAATGGCCGAAGTAACAATACCTGCTATCCTTCTTCGCAGGATTTCCAAACCGTCTGATAGTGATACTGCAGAGGCATATTTGGATGCGTAAGAGAATGTCCAAAACCAGAATTTATCGAAAGCGCCACACCACCAGAAAATCTGACAGGTTACCGCGAACGGCAGCAGCACACCGGCTATAAATATAAGACAGTCAGTCAGAAAACACCCGAACACAAAGGGTCGCCGGCGAAGTCCACATCCGGCCAGGTACAGCCCCCCGAAAGCAATAAAAGCGAAGCCATGCTGCTTCATAAGAAATGCCAGCCCTAACGATACGGCTCCCACAAACAACTTGAACCGGCTTTTTTGTCCGATAGACCTGAGCAACAAAAAAATTCCGCCGACAGCAAAAAAAATGACAAAATGCTCCGCCTTGGCGAAGGTGCCTCGAATCTGAAGACCTAATGAGAGCAGAGCAAAGGCCGCCGCCGAAGCGACAGCAGCTAGGTGGGAAAGCAATTTCTTAGCCAGTAAAAATATCAGAAAAATGGTGGCGGCGTTTAACACAGCCAGGCCCAGATGAACACTGATGTGGGTCTGACCCAAAAAAGCAAAAATCAAGGCATAGGCGGCGTAAATGCCCGGCATTTTCATATTGTAAAGATGAGTATATGGAGCCTTGCCCTCAAGAATAAGCTGAGCGGCATAGGCATATTCCCCCGTGTCGCGGTCAAGCGGAACACCAAGAAGGCGAATGCGAATCAGCGTGCTCATCACTACGATAAGTAAAACGAGACTCCAATACCAATAATTAATTTTCATAAAGCCCAAGCCACAGTTGTCGGGCCGAATCTCATTCATTGTGTCTGTCTCGTTAATACTTTTTAGTTCTAAAGAGAAGGATGGTTTTCTCAGGGTGACATAAACTGCAATATACAAACAAGCGGCTATAAGTCAAACGAAAAACAGGTTAGTCCTGTCGGGGAAGATTGTGATATTTTGGCGCTGTATTACTGTCCCATAAGAAAGGCCCTTTGTGTAAGGCAGGGGGGGACCATATCGGTTGTGTGGGGGGCCTGTAACGTGTGTAACGCGCGTAAAACCGCAACAATCACTACAGGTATCACAACTGCGAAAACCGCCTTTGAATTTCGCGCAGAGGTCTTGAATTAAGCTCAAGATGTATAAAGGGGCGGATTTTTATTGTCGATATTTTTTGTGCGTAGAAACAATAGGGCGGCATCGAGCCCGTTTTGGAAGGAAGGGAATATGAGCAAGCTTTTAGAGATATTTGGCAAGGCGATAACGGTTGATACGGCTGATTTGATATGGCACTGGCTCAACGTCGTAAAAGAAACGCCGGCCGGGGATGACGGACGGTATGAGCTGGACGAAACTGTCGAGCTTTTAGGCAATATGGAGCTGGACAAGGCCCACGAGAAACTGCAGTTCTACCTTTTCGAAAATCCCGAATGCGTGCGCGGCCGATTGACCGCGGCTGCAATATGTCTGCATCAAAACGATATAAACGGAGCAATCGAGCAGACTCAATCGGTATATCTGCGTCAGCCCAGCAATACGATGGCACTTTATACACTTGGTTATTGCCTTGAGCGACTCGGCAGGGATGCTGAGGCTATGGAATTTTACCAGGATTGCATAAAGTTTAAGAGCCATCTCCAACTGCCAAGGCAGCGTATGGCAGCCATATATTTAAAGAATGGAAGGCTCGATAAAACCATAACGGAGTATGAGTTATTAACAACCGAACACCCGGAGGACATATCATCGCTGGTGCTTTTGGGGTATCTGTATATGGCGGACCGGCAGTATGAAAACTCGATTGCTACTTTCAATACGGCGATTGTGTCGCATCCCGACAATTTTCATGACGAAAGTGAAGCTCAGGAAATTGAGGGTCTGATTGAAACAGGCCAATTTGCCGATGCAATACAACGCACTGAATGGCTCATGGAGCAGGTCGGGCAGATGCCGGACCTCCATGTCAGATTGGCCGATATATTAAGCCGTGAAGGCAGGCCCGCAGAAGCAATCACACATTATGAAAGCGCCCTGCAAAAACAGCCTAATTACCTCGAGGCCACTATAAAACTGGGAACGCATTATCTGCGGTTCGGACATGCTTCTTTGGCTGCCGAGCAGTTCAACAGAGCTGTGGAAATCAACGATGAGATAGTGGATGCATATATAGGCCTTGCGCTGGCACAGTACCTGGCCGAGCAAACGGATGAATCTTATCAGACCCTGGCATTAGCCTCATCCATACAGCAAAACAGTACATTATTGTTCGCCGAGACCGCGACGTTGAATCTTCAGGTAACACTTAATCAAAAGCCGAACATGGAATATTCCCAGGAAATAACGAAAAGTTTGCTTACACAGGTAATTAACGCGCACCAAAAGCAGATGAGCAATACCCCTGCAAGTGCCGACATACACTATAAGTACGGCATTTTAATGATGATCACAGGCGACTTAAACGCTGCAATCAAATCGTTCGAGGCAGCTCTCGAAATCAATCCGACACATCACCGTTCGCGCAGCAAATCGACTTTATGTCTTTATGATTCCGGCAACAATGACCTTGCAATATCCAAACTTTCTGCGATTGAGCCAATCGAGCCGAGTACATTTGATTTGCATTATCGAACCGCGATTCTCTATTGTGACAGCCACAGATTCGCCCGTGCACTTTGCAAGCTTCAGGATACCATGAAGAATAATTTCACTCAGTCTGATGCAATAATGAATGTGAGCGTTGTGCTTGAGAACCTCGGACTTGTGGACAGAGCAAGCTCAACCTGGGACAGACTAACCGAAGCCGCTCACAACACCAAAAATACCCATCATTTATAGGCGCTGACCGAAATTACTAACGGAAACTGACCGATTTGTAATTTTTGTCTTTTTTGCTGAATGTAACATAAGATATATTATCGGACGTTATAAATGGTGTTTGTCTAAAATGCATTAATATTAGGGTTTAAGCTCTAAAAAGCGGGAATGACAATCACTGTTAAGGAGGTAATTCTTGCGCTTCACTGTCAATCCCTCGAAGCTTGTCCTTGGGAAAACAAAGAGCGAGAATTCCGTTTTAAGCACAGGAACCGCAAGCGATTGACAAATCTGGGTTAATCAGTAAAATGCTTCACAACAAGCAAAATAATAAATCCAAATGGTATTATTGTTAAAAGTTGGTGTTATGGATGTGGTAGCGTCAAGAAAGTTTCGCACATTTTTTTATCGCTTATCAATCCAGTCATTTTCCTGTCCCAACCCACCCCATGGGGTGGGCAAGTTATCGGACTATCCGGCTGTCCTCATTTGTTCG